>ERZ501024.115-NODE-115-length-25950-cov-6.589496_pt1 | contig 25950 bp, 21 predicted proteins | sample MGYA00248893_ERZ501024 | MGnify/ENA primary metagenome ERZ501024 (study PRJEB25958, sample SAMN03398501) | human skin metagenome | study: EMG produced TPA metagenomics assembly of the Human Skin Microbiome Metagenome (human skin metagenome) data set. | reverse complement strand
GACGCCGGACCGTGGGCGGCGGCTTCTGACCGCTGCGCGGGCGCGGAGTCGCCGCTGAACACCATCACCGCGGAGCGGACACGGCACGGGGCGGGCACCGACGGATCGGTGCCCGCCCCGTGGTCGTGGTGGGCCGGTGGCGTGCCCCAGGCGTCTGCGTCCCGGCTCAGCCGAGGCCGGCGACGCGGCCCAGGATGAACAGCAGGACGCCGATGACCACGAGGGCGATGATCAGCCCGAGCACGATCTTGCCCGCCGAGCGCTCGCCGGTCTGCTCCACGTCCATGCCCGGGTTGTCCGGGCCGACGCCCGCACCCTCGGCTGGGGGCGTGTCGCCGTCGAACGCGACGCCGGAGGTCTCGTCCGTCGCCTCGCGTGCGCGCCGGGCGTCCTGGGGGTCGGGGGTGTGCGGGGTGGCCATGGCCGGCTCCTCTCGTCTCAGCGGCACGGGTGCGCGCCGCTGGCCCTCACGGTAGGCCCGGGGCAGGGGGTCCTGACCAGGGCGAGGCGACGCCCGCCCCAGCGCTTTCGTGGCGGAAACGGCGCGCCCCGAGCCGCTTTCGTTGACGAAACGGCGCCCTCCGCCACGCCCGCGCCGCCGCGACGGATCCCGTCACACTCTTGATCGTTGGACGTCCAAGCAATAGCGTGATCGGCGTCACGTTCCCGCCGTCCGGAGGAGCCCCCATGCCCGAGGCCTACATCATCGACGCCGTCCGCACCCCCGTGGGTCGCCGAGGGAAGGGGCTCGCCGGCGTGCATCCCCTCGATCTGGCGGCCGCGCCGCTGCGCGAGCTCGTTGCCCGCCAGAACATCGACTCGGCCGAGTACGACGAGGTCATCCTCGGCTGCATCGACCAGCTCGGCCCGCAGGCCATGGACGTGGCGCGCAACGCCTGGCTCGCGGCCGGGCTCTCCGAGGACGTCCCCGGCACCACGGTCGAACGCCAGTGCGGCTCCGGCCAGCAGGCGGTCCACTACGCCGCGCAGGCCGTCATGAGCGGGACGGCGGACCTCGTCGTCGCCGGTGGCGTGCAGTCCATGAGCGCGATCCCGCTCTCCCGGTCCAACACGGCCGCCCGCGAGCTCGGCTTCCCCGACCCGTTCACCGGCTCCGAGTCCTGGGCCGCCCGCTACGGGGACGAGGAGATCTCCCAATTCCGCGGGGCCGAGATGATGGCCCGGCACTGGAACCTGGACCGGGACACCCTGGAGGAGTTCGCGGTGCGCTCCCACGAGCGCGCGCTCGCCGCGCAGACCGACGGTCGCTTCGACCGCGAGATCCTGCCCGTCGCCGGCCTCACCGCGGACGAGGGGCCGCGCACCCCGGACGCCGCGAAGATCGCCTCGCTCGACCCGATCGTCCCCGGCGGGCTGCACACCGCCGCCACCGCCTCCCAGATGTCCGACGGCGCGGCCGCCCTCCTGCTCGCCTCCGAGGAGGCCGTGCGCCGCCACGGCCTCACCCCGCGAGCCCGCATCCACCACCTCTCCGCCCGCGGCGCCGACCCCGTCATGATGCTCTCCGCCCCGATCCCGGCGACGGCGTACGCGCTCGACCGCATGGGCCTGACCATCGACGACATGGACCTCGTGGAGATCAACGAGGCGTTCGCCGCCGTCGTGCTGGCCTGGCTGACCGAGACCGGCGCGGACCCGGCGAAGGTCAACGTCAACGGCGGGGCGATCGCCCTGGGCCACCCCATCGGCGCCACCGGCGCCCGCCTGATGACCTCGCTGCTGCACGAGCTCGAGCGCAGCGGCGGCCGCTATGGCCTGCAGACCATGTGCGAGGGCGGCGGCCAGGCCAACGTCACCGTGATCGAGCGTCTCTGACCCATCCCCCGGAGGTTTCCATGCCAGGCCAGATCACCCACCCCACCGACGCCGGCCACCTCTCCCCCGCCCCGGAGGACACGATCGGCCGCGTGTTCGCACGCGCGGTCGCCCGTTCCCCGCAGGCCGTCGCCCTGCGCTTCGAGGACCGCGACTGGACCTACGCCCAGCTCCGGGACGGAGCGCACCGCGTGGCCCGCCGCCTCCAGGACACCGGCCTGCCGGCCGGCACCCGGGTGGCCGCCTATGCCACCAACTCGGACGCCTACGCGCTGCTCTTCCTCGCCTGCGTCACGGCCGGCTACGTGCACGTGCCCGTGAACTTCGCGCTCAAGGGCGGCGAGCTCGCCCACGCCCTCGAGGACTCCGGCGCGGAGCTGCTCGTGGCCGACGCCGGCATGCTCGAGCGGGTCGACCAGGTCCGGGCCGAGGGCCGCGCGTCGGCTCTGCGGCACGTGTGGACCATGCTCCCCGCCGGCCACGCCGAGCCCTCCGTGCTGGAGACCGCCCGGGACGAGACGTTGGACGCCGCCGCCCCGGAGGCGGAGGTGTCGGCCACCGACCTGGCCCAGCTGCTCTACACCTCCGGCACCACCTCCACCCCCAAGGGCGCCATGATGTCCCACCGGGCGCTCGTGGCGGAGTACCTCTCCTCGATCATCGCGCTGGACTTCACGGCCGAGGACCGCCCCCTCGTGGCCATGCCGCTGTACCACTCGGCCGCGATGCACGTGTTCCTGCTCCCCTACCTGAGCCTCGGCGCCACGGTGCGCCTGCTGCCCGCCCCGGACATCCCCCGGATGCTCGAGCTCGTGGAGACCGAGCACATCGGCTCCCTGTTCCTGGCGCCCACCGTCTGGGTGCCGCTGGCGAACCATCCGGACCTGGCCACGCGTGACCTCTCCTCGCTGCACAAGGCCCAGTACGGGGCCTCGATCATGCCGGTGACCGTGCTGCAGCGCCTCCGTCAGAGTCAGCCGGGCATCGGCTTCTACAACTGCTTCGGCCAGTCCGAGCTGGGCCCGCTGTGCACCGTGCTGCGCCCCGAGGAGCACGACGCGCGGCCGGCCTCGTGCGGCCGCCCCGTGTTCCACGTGGAGGCGCGGGTGATGACGGCCGACGGCGCCCCCGCCGCGCCCGGCGAGCCCGGCGAGATCCAGTACCGTTCGCCGCAGCTGCTCTCCGGCTACTGGAACCGCCCGGATGCCACCGCGGACGCGTTCACCGACGACGGCTGGTTCCGCTCCGGCGACCAGGTCACCCAGGACGCGGCCGGCTACATCCAGGTGGTGGACCGCATCAAGGACGTCATCAACACGGGCGGCGTGCTGGTCGCCCCGCGCGAGGTCGAGGACGCGATCTACGAGCTCGACGAGGTGGCCGAGGTCGCCGTCATCGGCCTGCCGGACGAGCGGTGGATCGAGGCGGTGACCGCCGTCATCGTGCTCAAGGAGGGCGCCGAGCTGACCGCGGAGACCGTGCGCACCCACGTGAAGGAGCGCCTGGCAGGCTTCAAGGTGCCCAAGCGCGTGGACTTCGTGGCGGAGCTGCCGCGGAACCAGTCGGGCAAGCTGCTCAAGCGCGCGCTGCGCGCCGAGCGGACGCAGGAGGCCCGGTGACGCGCAGGCAGAAGCCGACCTACGACGTCGTCACGCCCCTGGACGTCGACTACCTGGACGCGTTCGGGGAGGCGACGGAGGAGGACCGCGCGCACTGGGACCGCGCCCGTGCCTACGGCCGGGAGGTGCTCGAGCGGATCGACGGGCACTGGGACCGGGCGGAGTACCCGTTGGACCTGGTGGCGCGGGCGGGCGAGCTCGACCTGCTCACCGACGGGCTGGAGGTGCCGGGGCACGCGGTGATGTCGCCGTTGGCCGCGGGCCTGGTGGCGATGGAGATCTCCCGCGCGGACGGGTCGATGGCGGCCGCGGCGGCGGTGCAGGGCGGGCTCGTGCTGCGCGCCCTGGTGCACTGCGCGAGCCCGGAGCAGAAGGAGCGGTACCTCGAGCCGGTGGCGCGCGGCACGCTGCCGGGCGGGTTCGCGCTCACGGAGCCGCTGCACGGTTCGGACTCGGTGTCCCTCGAGACGTCCGCGCGGCCCGACGGCGCCGGCGGCTGGGTGCTGAACGGCGCCAAGAAGTGGATCGGCAACGGGGCCGCCGGGGGCATCACGATCGTGTGGGCGCGCGACACCGAGGACGGCCAGGTCAAGGGGTTCGTGGTGGAGCAGTCCACGCCCGGCTACGAGGCCGAGGTGATCACGGGCAAGGGCGCGCTGCGGGCCATCCACCAGGCGGAGATCACGCTGACCGACGTGCGGGTCGGCGACGACGCGCGGCTGCCGGGCGTGGCGACGTTCAAGGACGCCGCGCGCGTGCTGGTGGCCACCCGCGTGAACGTGGGCTGGTCCGCGCTGGGCCACGCGACCGCCATGTTCGAGGCCGCGCTGGCCTACGCCCGGCAGCGCGAGCAGTTCGGCAAGCCGCTGGGAGCGCACCAGATGGTGCAGGAACGGCTCGCGCAGATGCTGGACGAGGTGACCGCGATGCAAACCCGCTGCGTGGCCGTGGCCCGCCTGCAGGCGGCGGGGCGGCTGCGCGACGAGCAGGCGTCCCTGCTGAAGTACGCCTGCACGCGGGGCGCGCGGCGGGTGGCGCAGATCGCCCGCGACATGCTCGGCGGCAACGGCATCCTCCTTGAGCACCGGGTGATGCGGCACTTCGCCGACGTCGAGGCGCTGCACACCTACGAGGGCACCGAGTCCGTGCAGGCGTTGATCCTCGGCCGGGACCTGACCGGGATGAGCGCGTTCGCGTGAGCGCCTCCCTCAGGGCGCGGAGACGACCCCCACGCCCACCCGGGGCAGGCTGCGGTCCACGACCAGCTCCAGCCGACGTTCGTGGAACCGTGCGCCGAGCAGCTCCTCGAGGTCCTCGACGAGGTGCACCGTGATGGTCTCGATGACCGCCGCGGTGTCCTCTCCGTCCCGCAGGATGCAGTCCACCTCCAGCGCGGGGGCGGAGGGGGTGCCGGTGATGGCGAACCTGGCCTCAGCGACCTCGGGGAACACGGTGACGGCCCGCGCGGCACTCATGGCCAGGAGGGCGCAGCGCTGACGGAAGGCGGCGGGCTGCGGCGCCGGGGACTCGAGGACGGGCGGGACGGCGGACAGGGTCCGCCCCATGGCCTGGGGGGCCTCCAGCGTTGCTGTCATGACATTCCTCTCGCCGCGGCCCGGGCGCCCCCTCACAGAGATCGCCGTGACCTGGAAAATGTTAGTCTAACTATGCGTTAGGAAGACTAACCAAATTTTCGGGGTGACGTGAACAGGGAGGTTCAAGAGCGCATGGGTGAGGAGCACACCACGCTGACCAGCACGGATGGCGAACCGACGTCGGGCTACTGGTACACCCGCGGCGCCCGCGAGATCGAACCTGTGGACGTGCTCAACCTGCTGCGACGCTACCGGGAGGCCGAACGGCGCATGCGCGCCCGCACCCGGGACAGCATGGGGATGGGAGAGACCCACCTGTCAGCCCTGCGTTACCTGCTGCGGGCCGACCGACGCGGCCACAAGGTCCGTCAGCGGGATCTGGCCAGCGCCCTGGAGATCACCCCGGCCTCCGCCAGCGCCCTGGTGGACCGACTGGTCCGAGACGGCTACGCCCGACGGGCGCCCCACCCACAGGACCGCCGATCCGTGGTGGTGGAGCCGACGGCCAAGACGGACCACGAGGTCCGCGCCACCCTGGGCGCCATGCACCGCAGTATGCTCGCCGCGGTGGAGGGCCTCACCCCGGCCGAGCTCGCCGGCGCGGCCGCGTTCCTGCGGGCCCTGATCCGCAGCGTGGAGGAGCATGACGAGGACGAGGCGGACCAGCCCGCGTGAGGAACAGACTCAGCGGAACAGGTCCCAGACGCTGAACGTGGTGCGCTTGTAGACCGCGTTGTAGGCGGCGCGCTTCGGATCGCGCACCCACCCCATGCCCGGCCGGCCGTCCTCGCGGCCGGCACCCGTGCACCGCACCCGCCAACCCCAGGAGCTGACATGAGCACCGCACCCACCCCTTCTTCCTCCGACGACGCCCCCGCCGTCCTCGTCGAGACGCGGCCCGGCGTCGTGCGGCTGACGCTGAACCGGCCCGCGAAGGGCAACGCGCTCGGACTGACGATGGCGCGCGAGGTGCTCGCGGCGATCGCCGCGGCCGAGGCGGACGAGTCCGTGCACGTGCTCACGCTGACCGGCGCCGGGCGGATCTTCTGCGGCGGCGGGGACGTCCAGGCCATGGCCGCCGCGCCTGCCGGGCCGGAGCGGCGCGCGATGATCCAGGAGCTCGGCGAGGCGGCGGGCGAGGTCGCGGTGGCGCTGACGGGCTCACGCCTGCTGGTGCTGGCCGGCGTCAACGGGACGGCCGCCGGGGCGGGGCTCGGGCTCATGCTGGGCGGCGACGTCGTGCTGGTGCGCGAGGATGCGCAGCTGGTGACGGCGTTCTCCGCGCTCGGGATGACACCGGACACGGGCGTGTCCTACTGGCTGCCGCGGGTGCTCGGGCCGGTGCGCGCGACGCAGCTGTTGCTCGGCGGGCGGCGCCTGAACGGGACCGAGGCCGTGGAGTGGGGCCTGGCGACCGAGGCGGTGGCCGGGGACGCGTTCGCGGCGCGTCTGGCGGAGCTCGAGGACGAGCTGGTGGCCGGTCCGGCGCACACCTATGGGCCGACGAAGGCGCTGGCGCGCGGGGCCGACGTCGAGGCGCTGCGTGCACACGTGCGGCAGGAGGCGGCGTCGATCGCGGCGGCGTCCGAGCACCTGGAGGCCGTGCGGTGGGTGGAGGCGTTCGCGGGCCGATGAGGGGCGGGCTGCAGCCCAGGCCGGCGGCGCTCCTCCACCGGGCCGACCCCGGTCAGGTCCGCGAGGGCGCGGAGGTCACTTGAACATCTTCAGGACGTCACCCAGGCCGACCGTGGTGCGCCGGTAGACGGCGTTGTAGGCGGCGCGCTTCGGATCGCGCAGCCAGCCCATCCCCTTGCGGCCGTAGCCGGGGATGACCTTGCGCTTGATCGCGCGCTTGGCGCGGCCCGTGGTGCGGGCCTTGATGGACTTCTTCAGGCTGGGCTTGCGGAGACCGATCTTCATGGGGCGAGCGTACTGGGTGGGGTGGACGGGGTGAGGGGGTCAGCGCCTCGCCAGGGCCTGCCCCTGGCAGGGCTGTCAGGAAGTCCTGTCGTCCTCCTGGACGGTGCGCAGGAACCATTCCAGCGCGTCGAGGAACGCCTCCTGTGCCGCGGCCGGCTGAAGGGTCTGCGGCTTGATGCTCGGGCGCCGGCGGAGAGACTCGGGGCCGAATTCCACCCCGGGGATGAGATTCAGACGTCCCCGGAATTCGTCGAGAAGCGCCTCGTCCGTGAAGGGAGGCCAATTCGCCAGATGATAGAAGACGACCTCGACGCCGTACGTCGGGTACAGGATCACCGGCCAGATGGCGCGTGCTGACGTGCGCGGGACGACCAAGAAACAACCGCCGGCGGCATTGTCCGCGAATTCCGCCCGGCCACCGCGCTCGACCCAGCCTCGTTGGACCTCGATCAGTGCGCGGGCCGATTCGGGATCGTTGTGGTCGTGAAGTCGGTCGACCCAGCGGTCCCGCAGCGCAGGGTCGTTGCCCGGGGCGGCGAGCGACCGGGGATCGGTCAGGTCGACGTCGACGTCGATGAGCTCGGCGAGCTGCTCCGCCAGCAGCCGCTGGCCGCCGTCGGCACGTCCGTCCTCGGAGAAGCGCACGCCTTCGGCCGCGAGGACGTCGTGCGGATCGTCCGTGCGGTGGACGTCGGTCCACCGGAAGGACGGAGAGACGGTGCCTCCCGCCTGGAGCACACGATGAGCGTGCGGCAGGGCAGTCCGTGCGAGGTAGGTCCCCACGGGGACCGGATGGCTTCCGATCAGCCGTGCGAGTTCGCCGTAGGAGGTCCAGAACCCGGCGGGAATGGCCTCGACGGCATCCGACAGCGTCTGCCAGGCCGTGTGGGCGACTCCGGAGGCGGCCTCTGCTGAGGGCCCCGGCCAGATACCGACGATCCGGTCCGCCAGCCGCTCGGCGCGAGCACGGATCTGCGCGGGACCCCATACCGGTTCAGCGGAGATCTCCTGGTTCATGCGGATGCCGCTCTTGGCCAGCTCCGCACGCTTGACCGCGAAGGGCCCGTTGCTCAGCTCGCTGTTGTACCCGGTGAGGGTGAGGTTGCCCAAGGTGTGGAGGAGTTCGGTGTGCATCTCTCGAAGGTCCTGGTGCGCCTCGAGCTGGCCGGCCAGAGCGCGCTCCCACTCCTCCGTGAGGGTCTGCGGCATGACGTGCTCGATGGTCGCGCTGTCGAGGTCCACCGGTTCCTTGCTGCCGTAGGACTCCTCGATCCACCGGAGGATCAGCTTCCGGTGGGCCGCCCGGCCCGTCGTGTAGAAGGGTGCCGTCATCACGGCCTGGCGGATCTGATCGTCGGAGGCGAAGTGCTTCCGTCCGCTGGAGAGGAAGCGCTGCAGGGCATCCGCCGGGTCGTCCTGACCCTGGATGTCGGCCGTGGCCGCGAGCAAGGTGGTGTTGAGACCGTCGGAATAGCGGCCGAAGACGAGGCGCCGGACCAGGTACGACTCGAGGTAGAGGAGCGCACGGGCCAGTTCGTCCGAGTCGATGTCCCCCAACGACCGGCGCTCCATCAGGTGCAGTGTGATCGGGAACGTCGTCGTCGTGCGCCAGGCGCGCAGGCGTGCCAAGCGGAAGCGCACTGCGTCGTCCTTCTCCTTCTCCGGGCGGAGCATCACGTCGTAGAGACGCCCCAACGCCAGGAACCGCTCGACTTCCGCCCTGACCTGCGACTCATCCTGCAGGCCACGCATGCGACGCTGCTGCCCCGCGTAGATCTCCGTCTGGCGGACCTTGGGATCCTGTTGCACCAGGTCAAGCCAGAACAGGGTCTCCAGTTCCTCATTGGAGAGCAGGTTCTGCAACGGGAGCCACAGGGTGGTGTAGACCTCATCCGCCCGGGTGGGCAGCTGCATGAACAGGTAGTTCCTGAGCAGGTCGCCCTGGGTGAGCTTGAGGCCGGTGTTGTTCAGCGACTCGAAGATGCGGTGGGCGTTGTCGTTCTCCCCGGTGGTCACGGACACGATCGACAGGCCGGCGACGACGGCGGACTCGACCTCCGCCAAGGTCAGCGGCTCCTCTTCACCGTCAGCAGACGGTTGGCTCAACCCGAGCAGCTTCGTCAGGAAGAACTGGTGGGCTTCGCTGATCCTGGAGCCTTCGGCAGCGTCCGGGGCGTGCTCGATCCGTCCGCGGTAGGCGCTGCGGTCGGCCTGGGTCGGCAGGACCTTGTAGCGGAGATCGCCGTCCTCCCACTTGTTGACCAGGTACTTCTCGTTGACCCGATCGGCGTGCATGGGGCCTTCGTGCTCAGCCCGGTGGTCGCGGACAGCGGCGAGGAGGAGCGTCAGAGTCGTCAGCCGTTGCTGCCCGTCCACCACGAGCCACCGCTGGACGCCACCGGGCCCGTTGTCCCGGAAGCCGGCGAGAACGAGGGAGCCGATGAAGTGAGTCGCCGAAAGGTTGTGCCGGCGGCGGTCGGCGACGTCCACGACGTCCTCCCACAGTCGCTGCCACTGCGGGCGGCCCCAGGAGTACGTCCGCTGATAGAGCGGGACCGTGTACTGGTAGGAGCCCCCGAGGAGCTCCTGAAGGGTGACTTCGCGCGCGGCAACCATGGGACGAGCCTAACGGGGGCTCTGAGGCCAGATCGTCCCGAGGTGTCAGGGCCGTTTGCCCTGCCACTCCTGGATCACCCGCCGCATGCTGTTCCCGTGTTCCTTGATCTGAGGGACGTCCCAGTCGCCCTCGGCGTGAAGGATGCCGGCCATGAGCTGGAACTTGAGGCTCTGCTCGTCCGAAGAGTACTGCTTCACCTTCGAGACGGGCATCAGGTTGTTCCGCTGGGAGTTCTCGCGTCGGCCCATGATGCACAGGTTCCCGAAACGGTTCACCTCCGTTGATGTCAGGACCTTCTGTCCTTCGCCAGGAATCACGGGATAGAAGTGCTCCACCGAGGTCCGGTACCGGAAGCGGAATGAGCCTGCACGTTGGGACAGGACACTCCGTTCAACGTCGCCGAGTGCAGCCCAGAGCGGCCCCGCTTCGGCGGACGGATTACGTCCGAGATCCCAGAGGATGTAATCCAGGACGTTGAACACGAAATTCGGGACCTTGACCCCAAGGTCCAATCCCTCGTCCGCGTCGTAGGCGCGAAGCCGCTCGCGGGCCAGGTCCTCCAGCATGCGCTGGAAGGCCTCGCCGTCCACGCAGTCCACCGGCTGCGCATCCAGCCATCGCAGGATGCGGTACAGGAAGTACTTGGACGTGCGGCGCGTGTCGGTGACCTGGAACATGGCCTGAAGGTTCCGGACGGCGTCCTGGACCTGCGGATCCTGGAAGGTGTTCTTCACACCCAGCCGTCGGCGCGGCGAGCGCTCGCCGGCCTCCGTCTCGAGCTTCTGAGCTCGGCTGAGCACCCAGTTCTCCTCGTCCGCCTGTGTTCCCGTCGTCGCCAGAGTCCTGATCACATAGGTGTCCAGCAGAAGGCGCATACGGAGCAGCGTCACGAGGAAGCGCTGAGACCAGGCCGCGTCGACATGGCCGTGCTGGGCGAACTGCTCCAGCAGGGAGCCGTCCTCGAGCCGCACGGCCCCCGTTGAGTCCTGGCCCCATCGCGGCAGGCCGGGCTCGGCCCCCTCACCCTTCTCCTGCATCACGCGCAGCACATGCAGCAGCAAGTTCGGGAAGTCGACGATAGTCCCGTAGGCGCCGGTATCGGCGTCGTCCTGGCGCTGGTCGGACGGGGGCCAGGACTCCACGGCGGTCTGCCCGGCGGCCCGCAGAGCCCCAATGATGGTGCGGGCGCCCGACACCGTCGCGGTCAGGCTCGGCGCGAGAGCTGCCCGCAGCGACGCGAAATCCCGTGTGAGGAGGGACGACCAGGACGCTCCGAAGACGGCGTCTCTTGCCGCCTCACCCCCATCCTTCGGCCGCTCGGTTGAGAACTGGAGCTGGACGTGGCGGTCCAGAACGGCGCAAGCGTCCCAGACGTGCGCGAACACCTTCCGGTCCGTGGCGTCCTGGAGAGGCCGCATCAATGTGGCCTTGAGGATCTCGTGCTTGGCGAGCTGCTCACCGCGGGTGTTCATCACCTCGAAATAGTGGTTGAGGTCCGTGCCCTTCGGAAGCTCGGTGCGCAGCAACCGGACATGCTTCCAGAGGTACGCGAGGTCGTCGCCGTCGAACATCACCTCCTGATCGTCTGCCGGGGTTTGCCGGTCCATGGCCCGCCGGCAGGCCGCAGCGATCGTCTCGGCGGCCACCCCGATGGTGTCCACCTGGAACGACGTCCCGGCGGGGGCGCCCCGACGGCGGAGTGTCGCGAGGTCCTCCCCGGCCTCGGGGCGCCCTTCGTAATCCAGGACGGCCAACGCTCGGGGGTCGAGGACACCGGCACGGATGACACGCTCCGCGACGGCCGCCAGCACCGTCAGCGTGGTCAGGCGCTGCTGCCCGTCGACCACCTCGTCAATCGGCACGCCCTCAGGAGTCGTGGCTCGGTTCACGACCAGCGAGCCGAGGTAGTAGTCGGACGAGGCTCCCTGCGTATCCGGCTTCTCCGAGCGGAGGCGAGCGCGGCGCACGTCTGCGAGGAGTGTCGCGATCTCGACCTGCGTCCAGGCGTAGGCCCGTTGGTAGACCGGCACCCGGTAGTGCCGGGCGGCGGTGAAGACCTCCTCGATCGTCAGCGCCTCCGGCACGTGCTTCTCAGTCTGCATCGTGGGCTTCCTCCGTGTCCCAGGGCGTGTCCGAGTAGAGACGCTCCACCGGGGAGGCCTCGTCCACGTACGGCCCGGGGAGGGCCGCCACGCGCCCGGTGATCGCAGCCGGGTCCATAGTGCCCATCATCAGACGGAACAGGTTGACCTGCTCTGCCGAGTCCACGGCCTTGTTCAGCCCCAGCGCGTGCAGCTCGGTCGAACGTGGGTAGACCCGGCGCAGACGAGTCCTCAGCGCAAAGGCGTGTCGCGCCAGAACGAGGGCCGCGCGCTCGAGGTCCTCGGCTCCGAAGCGGTCCGCATAGGCCAACAGTAGAGCTCCGTAGAGCTCCTGTGTGTAGCGATATCCGGCGCCGTTGCCTGAAGAACGTACGAGCCCCGTGATGGCATGGACCCGCCGGATCTCACGATGGCGACGGGCATCGTCCTGGACGGTCTGGTCTGCTTCGGTCGCGGAGACGCCAAGCGTTCTGGCCAAGCTCGTGTAGTGCCGGACGAATCGGAAAAACATCTCGCCGTCGATGATCGGCTGGGAAAGCTGGAAAGGGAACTCCAGCGGAGCGAGGGCTCCGTGGGCGATCAGCGCCGCATTCCTGGTGTTGTAGTCATCCACGTGCGCTTTGGCCATCAGCAGCCCATGTGCCCAGGGGAGCCGCCCGAAACTCGCAGCCCCAGCCGAGATGCCCTTGAACGCCCCGATCTGTGCGGATGTGAAACCGTCCCTCGGCAAGGACTCACCGGCGGACCAGCGGACGACCGGATAGAGCAAACGCGAGAAGAGGTGGTTGATCTCGTCCGGCGGGGTGGACTCCCAGTCCTTCACGGCCGCCATGATCGCGCCGCGGTCGGTTGTCGTCTCTCCGTAGGCGCGGAGGTGGTAGGCCTTCAGCAGATCCGTGGGCAGGAGCGGCCGGCCGCGTGTGTTCTGCGAGTCGAACATCTGGAAAGCGGCGTCGAGGTCGGTGACGGTCAGCCGCACCAGCGTGCACCGGTCGAGGAAGTAGTCCGCGAAGTCCTCGACCTCGGAGCTGTCCCAGGACCGGAATGTCTGCAGGATGAGGCGGTGGTTCTCGATGACGTGGCACTCCGACACGTCCCGGCGGCCCGGCGGCAGCTCGATGGCCGCCGCGCGGTCCAGGGCCGCACGCTGGTGCTCGGCGCGCTCGGCAGTGTTGCCCAGGACCTCCTGCAGTGCGAGCGCGATCAGGGCGAAGGTCATGTACCGCTGCTGGCCGTCGACGATGTCCAGCCAGCCGCCCTCGACGTGCACGATCATGGTGCCGATCCGGTAGGACGCGGCCGCACGGAAGCGACGGATGTCCTCGACGAGCTGCCCCGTGTTCGTCGTGGACCACGTATAGGGCCGCTGGTACTCGGGGATACGGAGACGAGGGTCGCGCAGTGCGTCCGCGACGGTCATGACGTTCGCGGTCAACGACCCGGAGCGCCCCGTCCCCGGTCCTTGGGCGTTGCTCTGGGCACCCCGCGGATGGTCGACGGCGGCATCCAAAGCGGTCGGCCGCGTCTTCATCAGGCGTCGTCTTCCATGGGCTCCGGCGCGGCCGAGGCGGCCTCGACCTCGCCGAGGGTGCGCCCATCCGGCGCCCGCCATGAGGACGGCCCGCTCATGCTCCCGCCGGCCACGAATCCGGCCGCGGCCGAGGAGCTGGTGAAGGAGACGTCCTCGGTCAGCACCCCATCGGGACCGATGTGGTCGGCGAAGCGCTCGCGGCTCGCCCGGACACCCGCGGGCGCGCTGGGTCGCAGCCCCTCCATGAGGCCGCTGCCCCGCAGGACGACGAACCCGTCCGGCGTCGGGTGCCCCTGCGCACCCACGCCGTTGACCGTCATGGTGAACAGGGTGCGTTCCGGCACCGTCTCGGGCGCCTGGGTGGTCCGGCCCGCCGCGGCCACGGCATGTGAGCCGTCGGCGCTCTCGAAGACGCGATGCCCCAGGGCACTGATCAGGATTTTGGCCTTGTCGGCGTACTCCTCCAGCTCCGCCTTCTTCTCCTCCGTGACGTTGCCCTGGGAGGGCGCCACCGCGTTGTCCACGGTGAAACGCCCGGCCGTGGATGCAGCCTGGTGGAAGTAGTGCTCCAGGTAGGTCACCTCCGTGGGACCGAAGGTGTCCCCGAGGGTGGAGAGGAGAATGGCTCGGTTCCAGAAGTCGTGCGCCTCTTTCCGGACGTGCTCCCGGATCCTGCCTACCATGCCGTTGCCGTTGGCCCGCCCGACAGCCTGCCCGACGTAGACGACGTCGTCGCCGGAATCGGCGTCCTGCCCCAGCAGCAGGTACACACCGGTGCCTTCGAACGCCTCGGGGTGCCCGTCCGCGTTGAGACTGGTGCGTGGCACCACGTAGACGAGGCCCGTCCAGTTGTCGAGGGTGCACTTCAGCCGACCGGTGGGTGCACCGTCCATCAGGAAGACCTGCAGTGTCTTGGGATGTGCCATCTCAGTTCCCCTTCCGGACGCGCGACGGCGTCGCGCTCGCCCTCTCATCGACGGAAGTGCCCTGCGAAGGGGCCGTTTCGTCAGCGAAAACGGCGGACCGTCCATGAGCAACGTCCACCGGCCCAGCCCCCTCGCTCCGCACCTTCCAGTACAGGTACTCCCCGATCGCGGCGACGATCATCTTCGACGGGTCGCCGCCGCGCCCCACGATGTCCGTCATCTTCGCGAAGGCGTCCTCGTTCGCGTACACGGCTCCCATCGCCGACCGTTCCAGGTTCGGGCTCGCGAGGAACTGCTCCAGCGAGTTCGCTCCGGCCTGGCCCAGCAGCTTCTCGTCCTCCATGAGCGGCGCCACGAGGGCACTGACCCACGCCTCCTGCTGGGACGGGGAGGCATCCACGCCTTCGCCGGCGAAGATCTCGTTGATCTTCTCGATCACTTCCTCCAACGGACCGCGCTGCTTCTCCCGCACCTGCCCGCCTCCCACAGCGGTGGTCCCCTTCAGCGCGGCCCCACCGGTCAGCCCGATGTCCCCCGAGGACGTCTTCTTCTGCCGGATGCTCACCAGCTGCACATCGCTCAAGTCGATCAGCTCCTCACCGCCGGGCTGATCGCCCACGAGCTGCACCAGGTGCCGCAGGAACAGCGCCCGCTTGTAGTGCTCGGTGTCCCCGAACTCGTAGATCTGGGAGAGGAAGTCGTAGAGGCTGACGAAGGACCGCATGTCCTTGCGCATCAGCACGAGCTCGTTCACGCGTGTCTCGTCGTTGTTCATCCGCGCATGCGCCAGCTCCTTGCGGAACCGGTATGCCACGGGCTCCAGCGCGGCCTGCAGGCCCTCCTGCCCGCTCCCCGGCTTCCACGCGACCCACACCTCGGCGAACGCGTCGACCTCGTCCCAGTCGTACACACCCGCGGCGTCGAGCTTCGTCCCCAGGTCATGGATCAGGTTCGGGTCCGTCACCGTCTCCAGCTTCGCGCCGGCGTAGTACGGCTCGAAGGCGGCCTGGATGTCATCTTCGGAGTTCACGAAGTCCAGCACGTAGGTGGTGTCCTTGCCGGGCGCCGCACGGTTGAGCCTCGAGAGCGTCTGCACGGCGAGCACGCCCGAGAGCTTCTTGTCCACGTACAGGGCACAGAGCTTCGGCTGGTCGAAGCCGGTCTGGTACTTGTTGGCCACGATCATCACCTGGTAGCCGTCCCCGTCGAACGCCTTCGCCAGGTTGCCGGTCACGGACGGGTTCATGGACCGTTCGGTGACCTTCTCGAGCCCGAATTCGTCGTCGGTGATCTCGCCGGAGAAGGCCACCAACGTGTCCACGTCCGTGTACCCCATGTCCTGGATGTACTGGTCCATCTGGCGCTTGTACCGGACGGCGGCGGCGCGGGAGTCGGTGACCACCATGGCCTTGGCCTGCCCGTCGAGCAGTCCGGCCACGTTGGCGCGGAAGTGCTCCACGATGATCTTGACCTTCTGGGCGATGTTCGTGGGGTGCAGCTTGACCCACCTCATGAGCTTCTTGCTCGCCTCGGTCTGGTCCACTTCGGTGGTCGGCTTCCCGACGGCGGCCCGGTCGCCTTCCGGGCGGAACTCGCCCTGCTGTCCGGCCAGGGCCAGCTTGAAGGCGGTGCCGTAGTTGGTGAAGTTCTTCAGCACGTCGAGGATGAACTCCTCCTCGATGGCCTGCTGCATGGTGTACCGGTGGAAGGAGGCCGGGATCTCCTGGCCCTTCTCGTCGTACTCGCCGGAGGGGCGGCCGAACATCTGCAGGGTCTTGTCCTTCGGGGTGGCGGTGAAGGCGAAGAAGCTGATGTTCTCCGGGCGTCCGGTGGCGGCGACCTCGGCGGCGAGGATGGACTCGGTGTCCGCCTCTCCCCCGTCGTCGAGGTCGGCCTGCTCGTCCGGGGTGAGCACGCGCTTGAGCTTGGCTGCGGCGGAGCCGGTCTGGGAGGAGTGCGCCTCGTCCGCGATCACTGCGTAGGTGCGACCGGCGAGCGTCGAGTCACCTTTGAGGAGTTCGAGCACGGCGGGGAAGGTCTGCAGTGTCACCACGATGATCCGGTTGCCCTGCAGCAGGGTCTGCTTCACCAGGGCGGACTTGCTGGTGGCCTCTCCCCCGAGGTTCTTGCGGTCCACGGCCACCACGGTGCCGGAGGTCCGCTCGATCTGCCGGACGGCCTCCTGAAGCTGGTCGTCCAGCACGGTGCGGTCGGTGACCACGATGACCGAGTCGAACACCCGCTGCTCGTCCACCCCGTAGGTGGAGAGCAGGCGGTGGGCGGTCCAGGCGATGGTGTTGGTCTTGCCGGAGCCCGCGGAGTGCTCGATCAGGTAGGACGCCCCGGCGCCCTCCTCACGGACGGCGGCGAGCATTTGCGTGACAGCCTCCCACTGGTGGAAGCGCGGGAAGATCAGCGTGGGCTTGCGGCGCGAGCGGCCGTACTCGTCCTCCACAGTCTCCTTCTTGAGGAAGACGAACTTCTGGAGGATCTCGAGCCAGGTGTCCCGCTGGAGAATCCGTTCCCACAGGTAGGCCGTGGAGGAACCGCCGTCCGGATTGAGCGGGTTGCCGGCGTGGCCGTCGTCGCCTTGGTTGAACGGCAGGAAGAAGGTGTCCTTCCCGGCCAACTTGGTGGTCATCCAGACCTCGCGGTTGGAGACGGCGAAGTGGACCACGGCGCGGGTGCCGAACCCGAACAGTGGTGTGGCCTTCGGGTTGCGCTCGCGGTACTGCTTCTTCGCGTGGCCGATGGACTGGGTGGAGTCGGTCTTCAGCTCGATCGTGGCCACGGGCAGGCCGTTAACGAACAGCACGAGGTCCACGGACTGGTTGGTGGCCGGGTTGAAGTGCACCTGACGCATCACGCGGAGGCGCATGCGCTCGTAGGAGGCGACGGCGGCCGGGTTCAGGTTCGTGGCCGGCCGCGGCTCGGCCATGCGCAGGGTGGCGGAGGTACCGACCTTGAAGCCCTTGCGGAGCACATTGAGGGTGCCGCCGACACCGGTGTCCTGCGGCTTGTTCAGCACGTCGATGAGGCGGGTGGTGATCTGGTCCCGCTGTGCCTGCTGGGCGGAGGCCGGGGCATCGGCCTTCACGATGCGCCCGTAGTCCTCCGGCTGGTTCTCGGCCAGCCAGGCGTGGACGTCCTCGGGGAAGATCGCGTTCTTGCGGTCGTAGCCGGCATCGTTGGGCGAGTAGAGCCAGCCGTGCTTCTCCAGGTACTCGCAGATGTAGGTCTCGAGCTCGCTCTCGTTGTGGATGGCCATGGCGGTCAGTCCTCCGTGGGGATCTCGATCTGGCCGGTGACGGCGGCGGTGATCAGCGCGGCCCGCCGCTCCTGCGCGAGCTCGATGAACCGCTCCGCCTTGGCGATCAGAGCGTCGATCTTGGCGGTCTCGCGGTCGAGGTGGTCGGCGATCTCGCGCTGCTCAACCAAGCTAGGCAGCGGAACCTCCATCCGGCCAAGGGCCGAGCCATTGAGGTTCATGAGACCAGTAGATGTGGTCGCAACCAGATTAATCCAGCTACGGGCTTGATCTGTCCGCATGAACCACCACAGGAACTTCGGAATCATCGTGGGCCGCAGACGTAACCTTTGCATGAAATTCCCGAACCCGTAGCCACCCTCGGCAACTTCATTGTCCACCAGGGTCGTCTTTCCAACATGCTTGAACGACCCGCTCGTCTTCGTCACGATGAGGTCTCCCTCCCGGAGCCGGGTATTCTGCCGCTCGGTCTGGGACAAGTTTCGCAATGCAGGATCGCCAATAGCCCAGTACCCATCCACCGTCTGTTCCGTCGAACGGAGTACTGCCACATCGTCCGCACCCGTCGGATCTTCACCCCACGCGCCCGAGTCATTGAGAACCAGGTGCCGACGAAGAATGACTGTCTCCGAGGTGGAGACGAATGCTCGGTCGATGACTGCCTGACGCCGTTCGCGCAACCGGTTCATTAGATCGACCTGCTTCGCGATGAGGGCGTCGATCGTGGCGGTCTCGCGGTCGAGGTAGTCGGCAATGCGTGCTTGCACGCCTGTGCTCGGGACGGCCACTCGCAACCGCTCGAGAGTCGCTGCCGTGAGTACCGGCTGAGCCGTTCCGGTGGACCACTGTCCCAAGTTCATAGAGTCAAGCAAGTAAGCCATCCACCGCCGGTTCCAATCGACCAGCGGATAAGCGATCAGAGCGTGTTCCGAGACGCGTGCCTTACCGACATACCGGTGGACGTTGCCGCACAAAGCTCCGACTCGACCCACCAAGATCGAGTCGCCGTCCACGTTGAAGTCCTCCGCACAGCCCCGCCGTCCATTCCCGCCGAAGACGGGATATGTCCCATGCGGCTCGATGTCCTGGCTCGTGATCGTGTCTCCCGATCTGAACCTCAGCAGGTGGCCCAGGCGGGTTTCAGTCCACCCCACAATCACCGCTCCACCTCGCTCAGCAACTCGATGATCTCGGCGGTGAGCTGCTTGAGCTCGGCGTCGATCTCCTCGAGGGGGCGCGGCGGCACGTACGTGTAGAAGAGCCGGGTGAAGGGGATCTCGTAGCCGATCTTCGTCTTGGACTCGTCGATCCAGGCGCCGGGCACGTGCGGGGCCACCTCGGCTTCGAAATACTCGTGAATGTCCCGACCGAAGGGCACCAGTTCGGTGTCACGCAGCGAGGTGTCCGGATCCGGCTCACCCGTCTTGTTCGTCACCACCTCTGCCTCGGGGTTGTGCACGCCGATGGCCCCGGTCAGGGCCTTCACCAGTGGAGCGCCGGCGGTCACGCCGTGCTCCTTCAGCGCCTTCTTCAGGTCCAGCACGAAGGTGGGTTGGTGGTCCCAGACCCGGCCACGCAGGGAGGCGAGGGCGGCCTCGAGAGCCGAGCGGCCACCGTCGGGAAGCTTGTCCACCGGCTTGGTGGCCAGCGCCGCCGCTATGGTGGCGTCCTCCACATCGAAACGCAGCTGCAGCGGGCGCTCCACGGTGATCTCCCGGTAGCCGAAGTCCTGCGGGGTGAGGACCTTGGAGAACTCGGCGTTGGCCTCGGACTGGGCGTCGAAGTCTCGGTAGATGTCCAGCACGCGCTGGCGGTCCGCCTTGGACAGCTCCTTGTTCTTCGAGCCCACGTTGCGGCGCAGCTTGGTGAAGAACGTGCGGGCGTCGATCAGCTGCACCTTGCCGCGGCGCTCTGCCGGCTTGTTGTTGTCCAGCACCCACACGTAGGTGGCGATGCCGGTGTTGTAGAACATGTCCGTGGGCAGCGCGACGATCGCGTCCACCAGGTCCGACTCCAACAGCCAGCGGCGGATCTCGGACGGACCCGAGCCCGCCCCGCCCGTGAATAGCGGGGAGCCGTTGAGGACGATGCCAGCCCGTCCCCCGCCCTCCGAGACCGGACGGAGCTTCGAGGCCACGAGCTGGAGGAACAGCATCTGGCCGTCGCTGATGGCGGGGGTGCCGCCCGGGAAGCGGTTCGTGGCGCCCCCGGCGGCGATCTCCTTCTCCACCGCGGTGCGAGAGGCCTTCCAGTCGCCGCCGTAGGGCGGGTTGGAGAGGACGTAGTCGAAGCGCTCGGTCAGGTGGGCGTCGTTCTTGAGGGTGTCCCCGCGAGCGATGCCGTCCGCGTCCTGGCCCTTGCCGAGCAGCTCGGACTTGCAGATGGCGTAGGACTGGTCGTTGAGCTCCTGTCCGAACAGGCGGACCTCCGCGTTCGGGTTCATGCGGCGCAGGCGCTCGTCCAGCAGGGACAGCATGCCGCCGGTGCCGGCCGTGGGGTCATAGACGGTGCGGACCGGGTAGCCGGTGAGGACGTCGTCGTCGTTGGCGGTGAGCAGGTCCACCAGGAGCTTCACCGCATCGCGCGGGGTGAAGTGCTCACCGGCGGTCTCGTTGGAGGCGGCAGCGAAGCGGCGGATCAGGTCCTCGAAGAGGGTGCCCATCTCCGCGTTGGAGACGACCTCCGGGGAGAGGTCGATGGAGGCGAACTGCTGGAGGACCAGGAAGAGGCGGTCGTGCTCGTCCAGCTTGGCGACCGTCTTGTCGAACTCGTAATAGGTGAACAGGTCCGCCACGTTCTGGGAGAACCCGTCCACGTAGGCCAGCAGGTTCGTGCGGAGCAGGTCCGGCTCCTGCAGGATGCGGTCCAAGGTGAAGGGGCTGAGGTTGTAGAACGTCAGGCCCGTGCGGGACTCCACCAGGTTGGCGAGGACGAAGTCCGGATGCCCTTTGGCCGCCAGCTCCGCGAAGAACTCCCGGTGCGGGGCCATGACCGCCTCCATGCGGCGCAGGATGGTGAGCGGAAGGACGAGCGTGCCGTACTGATTCGGCTTGAACACGCCCCGGAGCTGATCCGCGATCCCCCACACGAAGTTCGAGAGGTTCTGGGGGGAGCGGTGGGGCGCCGAGGCAGCGCCGCGCGTGGCGGGGGTGGTCATGGGGTCCTTCGAATGGTGGGGGCGGGCCGCTGGACGGGGCCTATTCCGACCCCGCAGCGACCCGACAGGGCGACGGATCATACACAACCACACTTGCCTATGCTCTGCGCGCGCGAGTACGCTCGCGTGTGGTAGCTAGGGCTGAGACAGTGCCCCGAGCACCAATTCGAGAGGCCCACGCTTGCGTGGGCCTCTGCGCTTGTCTGCAGTGTCCGCTGTGCCCTGCACAATGGTCAGATGCTGCTGGCGTACATCGACGAGATCGGCGAGCCGGGCGCCTACGTCGGCCCGGACCATCCTCGCTTCCGGACAAGCCCAGCCTTCGGTTATGCCGGATTCGTCATGCCGGAGTCTGCCGCACGAGGCTTTGGGGCGAAGTTCACCGCGCTGAAGCGTCAGCTGTTCGCCTCGGAGATCGACCGAGCGGAACACCCCGGACGGTGGGAGTTCAAGGGGGCCAATCTGTTCCGACCGGATACCCCCGCGCGCTTTCCGCAGCAGCTCCGCGTGTTCGATGCGCTCGTGCGGTCCGTCGTCGCCGACCACGCCGGCAAGCTGTTCTACTACGCCGACGAGAAGCAGCGTGGGACGCCCAAGCAGATCGGCCTCGACGTCGAGAAACGCGAAGCCGACGCCATGCGAGAGACTCTGAACCGTCTGGCCCGCCATGCCCACCATCACGGACATAACCTCATGGTGATCATCGATCAAATCAATGAGAAGACGCGAGTCGAACGCGTTGCATCGATGTATGCCCACATCTTCAGCCGAGCCGGCGACTTTCCGGAGATGCGGTGCATCGTGGAACCGCCCATGCACGTGGACAGTTCGCTGAGCTCCAACGTGCAGTTCGCCGACTGGGTCGCCGCCGCCGTCACACGCGCTGTCGATCACCAGCTCAACGACTTGTCCAAGTACGCCTGGGTCACCGACCCCCAGCGGCTGGCATCCATGAGGGGCAGCTTCACCTACGAGTCTAAACTGCACCTGTGGAACCGCGGCGTGCAGGACTTCAACCACTCTGAGCTGTTCCACCGCGAACGGCGGCTTGCCCCGACCCCGTATGGACAGCTTCTGGGGGCCTCGGTGGACCCCGCGGCGGCGGAGAAGATGGCGAAGATCTGGCGCTCGGGACACTAAGACCTGGTGAGCCGCCCCCTTCATTCGGTCCGGACGTTCTGTGAGTCGTCGGTTTCCATTTGATGGGTGCACTGCCGAGCGTACTCGGCTGGGGTTAGGTAGCCGAGCGAGGAGTGCCGGCGGTGGTGGTTGTACTCGTCCTTCCAGTCGCCGATGATGACCTGTGCGTGCAGCAGCGAGTAGAAGCTGTTGATGTTGAGGCACTCGTCGCGGATCCGGCTGTTGAACGACTCGACGTACCCGTTGCGCCACGGCGAGCCCGGAGGGATGTAGGACAGGCCGGTGCGGGTGCCGGCCCAGTCGGCCATCGCCTCGCTGATGAACTCCGGCCCGTTGTCCGACCTGAGCACCGCCGGGGCGCCCCGGGCGGCGACGAGGTCCTCGAGGTGGGCGGTGAGTCGGTCGGCGGTAATCGAGCGCTCCACGAGCCCGCCGATGCACTCCCGGGTGTGTTCGTCGACGATCGAGCAGATCTTGATCGGTCGTCCGTGCTCGTCGGCGTCGAACTGGAAGTCCACCGCCCACACCACGTTCGGCGCGTCCGCCGTCGGCGCGTCGACGGTCGAGGACCCGACGCGCTTGCGTCGACGCCGCTGCGGGACCCGGAGCCCTTCGTCACGCCACAGGCGTTGGATCTTCTTGTGGTTCACCACCCACCCCTCGGCGCGGGCGTCGTGATACGCCCGCCGATACCCGTAGCGGGGATGGTCCTTCGCCCAGGCGCGCAGCCACTCCCTGAGCGCCCGATCCGGGTCCGCGACCGTGTCGCCCTTGAGCGGTCGCCGGTACGCGGAGCGGCTCAGCCCGACCAGACGGCACGCCATCCGTTCGCTCACCCGCAACTTGCGCTTGAGGTGATCGACGGCGGCGCGGCGCCTGTCCGGGCTTAGAAGTTTCCCTCAGCCAGCTCCTTGAGCGCGGCCTTCTCCAGCTCCGCTTCCGCGAGCAGACGCTTCAGGGTCGCGTTCTGCTTCTCCAGCTCCTTCAGGCGCTTTGCGTCGTCGGCCTTGAGGCCGCCGTACTGGTTCCGCCACCGGTAGTACGTCTGCTCGGACACCCCGAGCTCCCGGCACACCGCCGCGACGTCCTGACCATCGGCGAGCATCCTGTCGGCCTGCCCGAGCTTACGGACGACCTGCTCGGGGGTGTGACGCTTCCTGCTGTTCGTCATGATCTGACCAGTCTCCCTGCCCGCGACCGCGGGCAACAGGACGACTCTCATAACGACTGGACCTACGAAACGGGGTCAGCCCAGGCGGTCGCCCGGGCTCCGCGTCGACTCGCGTGCCGTGGCCAGGAGCTCGGCCAGTTCCGCGGTTCTCCGCGCTTGTTGGCAGTAGTTTCGCAGCAGCCCGACCACATTCACGAGGCCGGAGTCCTGCAGCGCAGGGCTCCGGCTTCGTCGTACCCGGGGCCGGGCCACCTTTGCCGCCACTCCCCGTCGGTCGGGCGGGCGGTTCAGGCTGCGAACAGCACGTGCGTGTCCGGCACGACGGCCCGGCCGCCGAGGGCCCTGAGTTCCAGCAGGCAGGCCGCGCCCACCACCTCCGCACCCCGTGCCTCGATGAGCCGTCGGCCGGCGGCGAGGGTGCCGCCCGTGGCGAGGACGTCGTCGAGCAGGAGCACCCGTGACCCGGCCCGCAGGTCCTCGGAGACCTCGATGCTCGCGGTCCCGTACTCCAGCGTGTAGTCCGCGCGGGCTGCGGGCGCCGGGAGGCGCCCGGCCTTGCGCAGCGGCACGAGGCCGGTGCCTGTCAGGACGGCGGCCGCCCCGGCGAGCAGGAACCCGCGGGCCTCGAGGCCGGCCACGAGGTCGAACCGCCCCTCGAACGGCGCCACCAGGGCCTCAACACACTCCCTCAGGGCGCGGGCGTCGGCGAGCAGGGGCGTGATGTCCTGGAAGGCCACGCCCGGGCTGGGATGGTCGGGGACCACACGGATGAGCGAGCGGGCACGGGCGATCTCGGAGGTGACGGACACGGCCTCCACTCTAGGACGTACGCCGCCCGGGCCGCGGATGTGATCGGCGTCATCGGGCGGGGAGTTTGCTCTGGCTCCCTCAGGGGAGGACAGTAGATCGGTGGAAAATCCCCAGAATCCTCTCGCGGGCCGCGTGCCCGACGTCGAGCCGTCCGCCCGCGTGGCGGCGTCGACGGCCACCCGTCCCGACGACGCCACCCCCGACTGGCGCGGCCGCCCGTTCCTCGGCCAGCCCGGCCCGCTGGCGAACCTGTTCTCCGTGGAGCTGTGGGAGCGCTTCTCCTTCTACGGCATGCAGGCGATGCTCGTGTACTACATGTCCTGGACCGCCGCGGAGGGCGGCCTCGGGATCGACCCGGCCGTGGCCACGGGCATCGTCGGCGCCTACGGCGGCATGGTGTACGTGTTCTGCATCCTCGGCGGCTGGGTCGCCGACCGCCTGCTCGGTTCCGAGCGCACCATGTTCGTCAGCGCCGTCGGGATCATGTTGGGCCACATCGCGCTGGCCCTCGTCCCGGGCGTCCCGGGCCTGACCCTGGGCCTCGTGCTCGTCGCCGTCGGTTCGGGCGGCCTCAAGGCCAACGCCACGAACCTCGTCGGCTCCCTGTACTCCCGCGAGGACCCCAAGCGCGATGCCGGCTTCTCCATCTTCTACATGGGCGTGAACATCGGCGCCCTCTTCGGCCCGCTGCTCACCGGCCTGGCGCGCGACACGATGGGCTTCCACGTGGGCTTCGGCCTCGCCGCCGCCGGCATGGCCATCGGCCTGACGCAGTACGCCCTGACCCGCAAGAACCTGCCCACGGACGTGCACCGGGTCCCGGATCCGCTGCCGCGGTCGCAGTACGGCCGCTGGGGCCTGATCGGCCTGGGGATGGTCGCCGTCGTCGTGGCCCTGTTCCTCACGGACGTCATCACCCTGGACAACCTCTCCGACGCCGTCGTCGTGCTCGCCGCCGTCGCGGCCATCGCGATCTTCGCGGTCCTGCTGACCTCGACGAAGGTCTCGGAGGAGGAGCGCTCGCGCGTGAAGGCGTTCATCCCGCTGTTCATCGGCACGTCCGTGTTCTTCGCCCTCTTCCAGCAGCAGTTCACCGTGATCGCGCTGTACTCCGAGCACCGCCTCGACCGGAACCTGTTCGGCTGGCTCATGCCCATGGAGTGGGTCAACTCCATCAACCCGATCTTCATCATCGTGTTCGCCCCGGTGTTCGCCGCGCTGTGGACCAAGCTGGGCACCCGCCAGCCCGCCACCCCGGTGAAGTTCGGCATCGGCATCGTCCTGATCGGCATCGCCTTCCTGCTGTTCATCCCGGTGGCCGACATCGCCGCCGTGCCGCTGCTGTGGCTGACGCTGATCCTCTTCGTCTGCACCATGGGCGAGCTGCTCGTCTCCCCGGTGGGCCTCTCCCTGGCCACCAAGGTCGCCCCGCGCAGCTTCCCGGTGATGATGGTGTCGCTGTACAACCTGTCCGTCGCCCTGGGCACGGCCCTGGCCGGCTCCCTGGCCGGCTCCTACTCGGAGCAGAACGAGGTGGGCTACTTCGGCACGATCGGTGCGGTCACCCTCGGCGTGGGCCTGATCGTGCTGGCCATCGCCAAGCCGGTGCGTCGCGGCATGCGCGGCGTGCTCTGAGCACGCCAGTGGCGCGAATCACGCGCCGCTCGGTAGTCTGCGAGACGACGTCATCCCTCCCGACCACACAAAGGACGCGCACTCCATGAGCTCCATCCCCGAAGGCCTGAAGTACTCCGCCGAGCACGAGTGGATCGCCGAGGCCGGTGCCGCCGGCACGGTCCGCGTGGGCATCACCGACTTCGCCCAGGATGCGCTGGGTGACGTCGTGTACGTGGACCTGCCGGAGGTCGGCACCGAGGTCACCGCGGGCACCGCGGTGGGCGAGGTCGAGTCCACGAAGTCCGTCTCGGACATCTACGCCCCGGTCTCCGGCACCGTGGCCGCCGTCAACGACGAGCTCGACGGCGAGCCCGGCCTGGTCAACTCCGCCCCCTACGAGGGCGGCTGGCTGTTCGAGATCACCCTCGCGGACGAGGCCCAGCTCGAGGGCCTCATGGACGCCGAGGGCTACGCCTCGCACACCAGCTGAGCCCCGTCCGCCGTCGCCCCGCCGCCGGCCGGCGGGGCGACGGCGTCCCCTTCGTCTCTCCCTCCGGCGCCGCGGCGCCGGCCCCCGCACAGGAGCACCCCATGAACCAGCCCGGACGTGAACCGGACCTGTCCACATCCGCCATCAACCT
>ERZ501024.113-NODE-113-length-26302-cov-3.987656_pt1 | contig 26302 bp, 27 predicted proteins | sample MGYA00248893_ERZ501024 | MGnify/ENA primary metagenome ERZ501024 (study PRJEB25958, sample SAMN03398501) | human skin metagenome | study: EMG produced TPA metagenomics assembly of the Human Skin Microbiome Metagenome (human skin metagenome) data set. | reverse complement strand
GCCCTTGGCGCGGGCGGCGAGGAAGGTCTGCGCGTCCGCGGCGGGAAGAGGCCGCGGCGCGAAGGAGGGGCCGGTCGGCGTCCGCGGCCGCAGTCGATCGAGGCGATACGTGCGCCAGTCGGCCGCGTCCTGGTCCCAGGCCAGCAGGTACCAGCGGCCCTCGCGCGCCACGACGGCATGGGGCTCGGTGCGCCGTGGCGGGCGGTCCCGCTCGGAGCCGTAGTCGAAGCGGAGCACCTTCCGCTCACGCACCGCCGCGCTCGCCGCCTCCAGCACGGCCGGGTCGGCGCGGACCTCTGCCGGCGCTCCGTCGAAGCGGATCCCGTCGATGCGGTGGCGCAGCCGCGAGGGCATGACCTGACGGACGGTCGCGAGAGCGCGCTGAGCGGCCTCGGTGACCTCGACCCCGGTCGCGCTCGCACTCTGGAGGGCCACGGCGATCGCCACGGCCTGCTCGTCGTCGAACAGGAGCGGCGGCATATCCGACCCCGCTTCGAGGCGGTAGCCGCCGTACGGGCCCTTGCTGGATCCGATGCGGTAGCCGAGCGCGCGCAGTCGATCGACGTCGCGGCGCACCGTGCGCGGTGTGACGCCGAGACGGTCGGCGAGTTCCCCGCCCGGCCAGTCCCGCGTCGCCTGCAGCAGGGACAGCAGCGCGAGCATGCGCGACGAGCTTCCGGTCATGGCTCCATTCTGCGGTGGAAAGAGGACAGAAACAGACCTCTACCTCTGTGACGGTGGGATCACACGGTCCGATCGGCGGACCGGGACACGGAGGACACCATGACTCTCACGACCACCACCCACCTCAACTTCCGCGGCACGGCCCGTCAGGCCCTCGACTTCTACCGGTCGGTCTTCGGCGGCGAGGTGACCGCGGCCACCTACGGCCAGTTCGGGATGCCGGAGGGCGTTCCCGGGTTCGACAAGCTCGTGTTCGGGCAGCTCGACGGGCCCGTGCGGCTGATGGCGTACGACATCCCGGGCGCGGACGACACCGCCGCGACTGCCGGCACCACCCGCCGCGAGAACGGGATGACGATCACGGACCGCTCCTTCTTCCAGTCGCTGCGAGCGGACTCCCTGGAGGAGCTGCAGCCCGTGTGGGACGCCCTCGTCGAGGGTGCGACCGTGATCGAACCTCTCGCCGCCTCCGCGTGGTCCGCCGGTTTCGGCATGCTCACCGACCGCTTCGGCGTGACCTGGGTCCTCGACGTCGCCTGACCCCGTTTTTGATGCTCGACCCGGCCTCTTGCGGTCGACCCGGCCCCTTGCGCCCGTCCGCAACGAGCCGGGATGCACGGAAGGGGGTGGGTCGACGAGCGGCGTGCCTCCTGCGGTCGACCCGGCCCCTTGCGGTCGACCCGGCCCCTTGCGCCCGTCCGCAACGGGCCGGGATGCACGTAACGGGGTGGGTCAGCGCCCGTGGGCGACATGACATGTCAAGGGCCTCTTCGTCGTCGGACGCCTGACGTAGAAAGGAGGAGACGAAAGGCAGGGCATGGCCGCAGGAGACATCGAGACGTTCTCGCGCAACGGCATCTGGTTCAACCGGATCCAGGGCGAGTCGCACACGCTGGGCAGCAGCTTCGAGTCGATGGAGGAGGCGGTGAAGGTCGGCCGCGGTGCGGCGACAGCGCGTCAGGTGCAGCATTTCGTGCGCACGGAAGAGGGGCCGTCCGACGACGTGGCTCCGAACGAGGCGCACCCGCGCGACCTCATGTGGTGAGTCGCGGATGATCCTGCAGGCCTGCGTGAACGGTGCCAGGGACGTCGCGGAGCATCCGTGGCTGAGCGCTGACGAGACGGTGGTGGCCCAGGACGCCGCGGCGGCCGTGGATGCTGGTGCCGGAGAGATCCACGTGCATGCGAAGGACGCCGCCGGCCGCGACTCCCTGGAACCCGAGGATGTGCGGCGGTGGCTCGGAGCCGTCCGTGCTGCGGCGCCGGGCATACCCGTGGGCGTGACGACCGGAGCCTGGGCCGAGCCCGACGTGTCGCGACGGCTCGCGGCCATCGAAGGCTGGACGGAACTCCCCGACTACGCCTCCGTGAATTGGCACGAGGCCGGAGCCGACGAGGTCGCGGCGGCGCTGCGTCGACGGGGGATCGGCGTGGAGGCGGGCATCTGGGACGCAGCGGGGCTCGAGGCGTGGCGGGTCTCCCCGGTCCGCGGTGCTTGCCTGCGCGTGCTCGTGGAGCTTCCCGCGGAGGCCGCCGACGTCGTCCGTCCGCACGCCGAGGGGTTGATCGCGCATGTGGCGCGCGAGGAGCCCGACCTGCCGATCCTGCTGCACGGTGAGGAGCTGTCGGCCTGGCCCGCCCTCGACCTCGCGGGGGAGCTCGGCCTCGATACGCGGATCGGCCTGGAGGACACCCTCCTCCTCCCGGACGGCACCGACGCCCCGAGCAACGCCGCCCTCGTCCGCGCCGCGCGAGCCCGGCTCCCCCGCGCTTAGTCCGGCCGCCCCGTGGCACCGGTGCGGGTGCAGAAACGTCCCTCTCTCAGCGAGTTCCGGTCCCTATTCGCACCACGCAGCTCGGATCCTCTCGTGCGGGTGCAGACCCGCGCCTCCCCGCGTGGACTCCCGCCCGTCTTCGCACTCCCAGCGCCGGTCGCACGCGCCCTGCCGCGGATGCGAAACCGCTCCTTCCGTGCCGCGCTTCGGTCCGTTCTCGCACTCCGCACCGCGAGGCTGATCCCGGCCCCTTGAGTGCGGGTGCAGAACCGCACCTCCCGTTGCCGGTTCCGGGGCGTTCTCGCACTCCGCTTCTGAAGGGGCGATCGGAACCGTGTCAGGGCCTTCCCGAGGAGCACGACCGTCCCTACGCTGGAGCGATGTTCGCCGGTGCCTCCGTCTACTTCCTGCTCGTCTACGTGGTCGTCCCGCTCCTCGCGCTGCTGCTCCTGTGGCTGATCATCTACTCGGCGGTCCGGGCGGCACTGACTGCGCATCGCCGCGCCCTCGCCGCGGAGCGCACCACCGCGCCGGACACCCCCTGATCCTGCGCTTCCAGCGACCTCGCGCCCGCATGCCTCGTCCCTGACGTCGGGTGGGGGCGCAGAACCGCTCCTCCCGCCACCCGGCTCCGGCACGTTTCTGCGCTTCCCTGCACGGTGCCTGTCCGGGACACCGGTGCGGGTGCAGAAACGTCCCTGGTCTTGCCAGTACCGGAACGTTTCCGCACTCCCCAGCGGGTGCGCCACTCGGCCTCAGTGCGAGTGCAGAAACGTCCCTGGCCCCGCGAGTACCGGAAAGTTTTCGCACTCGCCAACGGCGTACGCGCCACTCGGCCCCGGTGCGGATGCAGTAATGCCCCTCAGCTCGCCCGCCCCGGAACGTTTTCGCATTCCGCACCCGCAGGAGGCCGAACGCCCCGGACTCACCCGGACTTCCACCCGCGCCAGTCGGGACGGTCCACGATGCAGAAGCGGTTCCCCTCGGGGTCTTCCATGATGATGTAGTCGGCGTCGTCGGGCCGGCCGTCCCAGTGCACCTCCCGCGCTCCGAGCCCGGCGAGGCGCTGCACCTCGGCAGCCTGGTCCTCCGCGTAGATGTCGAGGTGGATGCGCGGCGGCAGCACACGCTCCGAGTGGTGCGCGTCGAGCGCGATGCAGGGCGCGTCGGCGTCGCGGGGTTTGAGTACGACCCAGTCGTCCTCCGCGGGGTCCCGTTCGACGTAGTCGAGGGCGGCCCTCCAGAACGCGGTCTGGGCCGGGAGGTCGTCCACGCGGATCACGATCGACACGATCTTCAACATGTGCGCGAGGGTACGGCGAGGGAGGGTGTCCGCGGAGGGGCTTGCGTCGCCGCGGAAGATCAGCTTCCGGACCTCCCGAAGTCGCTCGTGAGCCACTCCTCGACCGAGGCGAACGGGAACTCCCGCGGCGCGAACGTCCCCGGCACAGTCCGCACCTCCCGCATCCGATCGAGCCGGAACAACCGCCAGTCGTCGCGGTCGATGTCGAAGCCGACCACGTACCACCGCCCTCCGCGGAGGACATGGCGATGCGGCGCGATCACCCGCTCCGAAGCGCGGTCGTGCCGGTCGGTATAGGTGAAGGCGACGCGAGCACCCTGGGCGACCGCATCCGCGAGCGTCCCGACCGCAGCCCACGCCGCGGGCGCCGGCTCTGCGCGGAGGATCTGCGTGGACAGCGCCATCGCCGCGGCCCGTCGTCGGAGGCCCGGCGGGAGGACCTGCTCGATCTTCGTGCGGGCGACGGCGGCGGCCGGGTCTTCCGGGCTCCACGCTTCGAGGACGAGCAGCCCGGTGATGATCGCGGTGACGTCGTCGGCGTCCAGGAGCAGCGGCGGGATGCGCGTCCCCGGTCGCAGGCGATAGACGGCGCCGGGACCGGGGCGGGAGTGGACGTCGTAGCCGAGGTCGCGCAGGCGCTGCATATCGCGGCGGACCGTCCGCGGGCTCACCGCGAGGCTGGCGGCGAGGTCGGGCACGCTCCACTCGCCGCCGGTCTGCAGCAGCGACAGGAGATGGAGCGTGCGGTGCGAGGGGGCGTCCACGGCTCCATCATCGCGCGAGATGCGGCCGGAATCAGGCCGTATCTGTCTCTAGCGTGGAGCGACATCGATCGAAAGGGCCCTCATGCGCATCGCTGTCACCACACCCAACGGCCACGTCGGGCACCACCTCACCCGGATGCTGATCCGCGCCGGCGTCCGCCCCCTGCTGCTCGCCCGGAACCCGGATGGCATCGCCGCCGACCTGCGCCCCTACGTCGACGTCGCGCAGGCCGACTCGCACGATCCCGAGGAGGTCGTCGCCGCGACGCGGAACGTCGATGCTCTGTACTGGGTGGATCCGTCGGTGTTCTCCGACGACCCGCTCGCCGACTACGCCCGTGCGACCGAGACCCTGGTGCAGGCCGTCCGGGCGAACGGCGTCCGGCGGGTGGTGTTCCAGAGCAGCGTCGGCGCGGAGAAGCGGCACGGCGTCGGCGAGATCGACGGTCTGGCTGCCACGGAGGTCGCGCTCGACGCCCTCGACATCGACGTGACGCATCTGCGCTGCGGCTACTTCTTCACCAACCTGCTGCTCGACATCGAGTCGCTGCGGGCAGGGAAGCTCGCCACCGTGCTGCCGCCGGACCTCCGGATGCCCTGGGTGGCGCCGCGCGACATCGCGGAGGTCGCCGCTCTCACACTGCTGAACGGGGAGTGGACCGGGCGACGGTTGCAGGCCGTGCACGGGCCCGCGGACCTGAGCTGGGCCGAGGTCGCCGCGATCCTGACGCGCGAGCTCGGGCGAGAGGTGACCGTGCAGCGCATCGACGACGAGGAGATGCGTCGGGGGCTCCGCGCTGCGGGGATGCCGGAGGCGATGGCCGAGGCCGTGCTCGGGATGTCGACCGGGCTCCGCGACGGCTTCGTGGCCGAGCAGCCGCGGTCCGTCCTCTCGACGACGCCGACGACTCTCGAAGCGTGGGTGCCCGAGGAGCTCCTCGGGGTGGTGTGACCGGCATCCTGCCGGAACCGGCCCCGTCCGATATGGTGCGGCCATGGAGACCACATCCGAGGTGAAGCACGAGACCGATGACGACGCACGGTCGGGGACCGCGCCAGAGGCGGAGGAGGCCGAGCGTGCGGAGCGGCGCCGGCTGGCCGCGAACCGCTTCGGATGGATCGTCGCGTGGGGTGTGTCGGTCGTGGCACTGATCGTCGGCATCAGTCTCACGGGAGTCGGGACGGCCGAGCACATCGTCGAGTACAGCGACAGCTACGACGTCTTCCGGCGGGAGGTCTGGCCTGCGGGTCTCGTGCTCCTCGGTGTGGGCGCGCTCGGCGTCATCGCCACCGGCATCGCCACCGCCGTCCTCACCCAGAGGCGCTGATGCCGGACACGGGAACTCCACGAGCAGTATCAGCTACTGCGAGTCAGGGCTGGCCGCACCGTGGTGCGAGGTCTCAATCGTCTCGATGAGCGCGGCGAGGAGAAACGTCGCCTCTGATTCTGGGGACGGTGAAGCCCCGGACGGGTCCCACACCTGCACGACGCGAGAGAGTTCTACGGGGCGCCCGCGGGCAGTCACTCGAACCGTGAGCCAGGCCCCGTGAGCATCGATTCCCCGCGAGGTGTCGACCATGGCTCCGGGGAGCACACCGGTCCTGAACGCCGCTTCGAGGTGGCGCTTCGCCTCGTCCCTGCGACGGGCCATTTCGTTCGCATTCAGCATCCGCAGTTCACCTGGACCAGGTAGGCCGTGATGATACCGACAGGCCGATGGTCCGCGCTGCCGCTGTCGATGCGGTCGGAGGAGATGACGTTCACCTTCCAATCAGAGTTGTACCGCAGGGCATACGAGCAGCTGTACTTCCCGCCGCCGATGGACACCGCCTTGCAGTGGTCAAGTGTGTAGTCGATCTTGCTGACCCATCCACGGTACGACGCTTCGGTCGCGTGATAGCGCTTCACCATGTGGTTCCAACCGAACCCGGTTTGCGTGGCTGTATCAGTGCGTCCCCAGCGAAGCGGAACGTCGTCGCCCGTAGACGCGGAAACAAACGTCGCGCGAATTGACCAGTTCGTGGCTGCCTGTGCGCTTTGGGCAGGGCCCAAGGATGAAAAGGCAATGATGGTGAGCCCGACGATGAGCCCACTGAGCGCACGGATACGCCCGATTCGCAAAGGCCCCATGGGGGATGTGACTGTACGCTCCATGCGAGATCCGATCTGTGACGATTCGAACCCCGCCGCCGCCCGGATGTGCGGCTGCGAATGACGATAGGTGCTGCTGCGGCGTGCACAAACGGAATTCCGGTACAGCACTGAGTGCCACCGCCCTCGCCACCACGGTCCTCACGCAGAGGCGCTGACCCCGGACGGAGAACGCCCCCGCCGTTCTGGTCGGCGGGGGCGTCGGTTCCATGGAGTCGCGTTACTGCACGGACCAGCCTCCGTCGGAGGCGAGGATGGCGCCGTTGATGTTCACGGCGTCGTCCGAGAGCAGGAAGGTGATCGAAGCGGCCAGGTGCTCGGCGGTCGCGACGGTCGGGATGGCCTGCTGGAACGGGGCGAGGCGGCCGGAGCCGTACTCGGACATGTGCGGGGGCATGGGGATGCCGGTGGCGACGCCGCCCGGGGCGACGGAGTTCACGCGGATGCCCTTCGGCCCGTACATGAACGCGGCCGACTTGGTGACGCCGATGATGCCGTGCTTGCTGGCCGTGTAGGCGTTGCCCGAGGCGTTGCCGCGCAGGCCTGCCTCGCTCGAAACGTTGAGGATCACGCCGCGACCGGCCTTCTCCATGACGGGGATGACCGCGCGCATGAGCTTGAACGGCGCGGTGAGGTTGATCGCGATGACGCGGTCCCACACCGCGTCCGGCGTCTCACCCGCGGGGGAGAAGTCGTCGTTGATGCCGGCGACGTTCGCGAGGCCGTCGATGCGGTCGCCCGCGGCGGCGAGCACGGCGTCGATCGCGTCCTGCTCCGTGAGGTCGCCCGCGACCGTGACGATGTCGGCATCCGGGAGCTCGGCCTTGAGGGCGTCGAGCTTCTCGGCCGCGATGTCGCTGGCGATCACGCGACCGCCTTCGCGGGCGATGCGCGAGGCGGTGGCCTTGCCGATGCCGGAGGCGGCGCCCGTGACGATGACGGTCTTGCCGGCGAAGCGGCCCGCCGTGACCTTCTCGGTCCAGCCCTCGGACGCGTCGTCCTCGGGGATCTCGCCGTTGTTCGCGGCGCGCACGAGGTCGTCGACGACCGACTGCGGGAGCTGGCCCTGGCTCATGGCGACGAGCTGCTGCAGGGGGAGTCCGAGCACGGGGGTCAGGAGCTCGGGGTCGGCGCCCGTCTGCTCGAACAGGCCCCGGATGAGCGGGCCGCCGGTGGGGTCGTTCATCCAGTCGCCGATGGTGGAGTGTGCGGTGAGGGCCATGCTCTTTCTCCTTGCTCGGGTGCCGTCTTGGTTTCGCAACGGTGCGTCTACTTATGTCGAGTGTACGCCTCTGTACGCTCGAAAGGTGCCACGTCCTCGCAGTGAAAAGGCCCGCCAGTCCGTGCTGGAGGCGATGCGGCGCGCGCTCGCCGCAGACGGATACGAGGCCGTGACGATCGAAGGTCTCGCGGCGGAGGCGGAGGTGTCGAAGCAGACGATCTACCGGTGGTGGCCGTCGAAGGCCGCGATCCTCGGGGAGGCGCTGCTCGAAGGGGCGGTCCCTGGTGCGGAGGTCGTCGTGCCGATGACGGACGACCTCGGGGCGGATCTGCGCGCATGGTTCACAGCGGTGTCCGCGGGGCTCGCCCGGCCAGAGGGCGTCTCGCTCGCGCGGGCGCTCATCGAGGTGACGGCGGCTGATCCGGAGCTGGGGCTGGTGTTGAACGAGCGGCTGGCGGCGCCGATCCGGGAGTGGGTCGCGGAGCGGGTGTCACGCGGACGCGCGGACGGAGACGTACGGGCCGACGTGGATGCCGCCGCGGTCGCCGACGAGTTCATCGCGATCGCCTCGTACTCGGCCTTGATCGGACAGCCGTTGAGTGCGGAGCGGGTGGAGGAGACGGTGGTGCGCTTGCTGTGGGGGATCGCGGCGAGCTGAGTCTCTCGCTGGATTGCTGTGCGGCGCCACGGTCGCGGTTCTCGCTCCTGCACTCGCCGGACATTCCGAGTCGAGAACATCGGTTGTGACCTCATATGTATGCTTTCATGTTTCGCATGACACAGCGAACGCGATCCCGCGGCATCGTGTCGGGGCCGGCGGGTGTGTGGTGGCCGTGGGTGAGGAACTGCTAGAGGTGGACATCATGCCTTTTGTCGCGGTGGGCGTAGCTCTTCTTCTCTGGGGGACGTTGGTGGGGCGGGTCGGCACGAAGCTCGGCACTCTTCTCGCCATCGTTCCCGTTCTGGTGTGGTTCGGGGTCCTGGCGTGGTTCGGCTGGTCGGGCGACCTCGACAGCCCGGCCGGAGATGCGCTACCGGTGTACCTCGTGATCGGGCTCCTTGCCTTTATGACCGGCGTCAACCTCACCAATCGCTCCGTGTCCGGTAGCGGGGCCGAGTGAGCAGAGCTGTAGACCCTTGGTCACTCTTTTCGCAGGAGGATGCTCCCGAAGCCGACGAGCATGAGGCATGCGCCGAGCAGGCCAGTCAGAGCAGCAGGTGCGAGGTTCCCAGTCGTGTGCTCCGCGTCTGAGATGTAGCCCTCAGCAATCGCCATGATGATGGCGAGGACGATGACGCCGGCACCGACGAATCCCATGCTGACCATTGCTCGTCTCGTTCGTTGCTTCACAATCGCTCCTAGGGGTTGCATCCTGCGGCCAAGACGTCGCTGTACCTTACGTCAGGCCGCCAAGCGTCGAGGTTCCATGGCGACTTGATCGGTCCCGGCTCACGCGCGCCAGTACACCGAGCCGTCCGTCTCTCGAGCGAGGATCTCGTGGACGACAAGGTACCGTCGCAGCGTCGGCACATCGGAGTCGTACCGTTCGAGGCGGAGGTTCAGGTCCGTTTCGCTGAGCCGCTCACCTTCGGCGACCACGCGGTCCCCGATCGCCGTCAGCATCGCCCGTCGCTCGCTTGATCTCCGCGGGTACTGCTTGACCCGACCGCTGGCGTCGAACCACCGCTGCAGCGGATCCGGCGTCGGCGCACCTCGAAGTCCCGCCAACTCCGCCCTGATACCTTCGGAGTTCAGAGAGAGGCTGTCGCCGGTCGCGGTGATGAGGCCACTCCGGGTCAGCGCGTCGATCGCCTTCTCCGCCTTTCCCCGGGGGACATCCTCCGCGTTCACTCGGAGGATGATGGTCGCGAAAACACGAGCGACCTCCTCGTTTGCCAGACAAGCCAACATTGCTCTCACGTCACTCACGATGCCTCCACGGTCCCGGGTCGGCGCTGCGGGTCCGCATCGGCCCGAGCAGGACGAGCAGCACGCAGAGAGCATAGAGGGCGCACGAACAGATGATTTCGCACTCGAGAAGCGAGCACGGGAAACGCTGATCAATCGCCTGGGTCAGGGTCCATCGCTGCGACGGAGGGCACTGCGATAGCTCCTCATCATCGAGATGTACCAGCTGGCGACGCCCACCATCGCAGTCGCTTCGAGGACGGGAGCGACGTGTGGAAGGAGTCCGCCGCCCATGAAGGCGGCGATGAACCAGGTCCACACGCCGAGGGTCGCGATCAAGTGACGGCGAGGCTTCGTGATCGTCGAGAACCATGTGGGGCGATCGAGGAAGAGGCGTCCTGATCGCCCGCCACGCGACAGGGGGACGCTGGGCCTTCGCCACCTTCGGGCTGCTTGCCGGCCATCGTGGTTCCCTCCTCGTGATGCGTCAACGACTCGCGATGCGCTGCAGATCCGCATCGGTGACGTCCTGAAAGCCGATCGACACGGGCGCGAGGCGCGTGGTGCCCGTCTTGCCACTGTCGTCCGTGTAATCGATGGACGGGCTCATGACGCGGAAGTCGAAGTCTCCTTCGCACCCGAGTTCCGCTGTGACGCTGTGCGGCCGGGAGTCGAAAGTGACCTCGTCTGCGTGGACGTCTGGTGAGCCCGGGTCGAAGCGCTGAACCGACGCCACAGCATCAGGAACGGGGAAGTCGGCCGTCGTGCACCGCGGCATCCCGACCACGTCCGCACCGGCGTCTGCGGAGGCGAAATCGTCGGCCGGCGCGCCCCTCAGCGACCAGCTGCCGACGGGCACCTGAGTGATCGTCGACGAGCCCGCGAAGACGAGGCCGACCGTACGGAACGACAGCCCGGCGGCGGGAGTGTCGATAGTGAAAGTGACGTTCCCGAGCGTGGCCCCATTGGCACCGTCTCCGCGGATGACGGTGAAGCGGCCCGGCGGGATCGACAACTCGTCCGAAAGCACGATGCCGGTGAGGTCGGTCCAGATGGCGTTGTCGGGCTCGGCCACGAAGATCAGGTTGACCGGATATGTCCCGTCGGTCGGCTGGACGATCGTCGCGGATGTCCGGGCGAAGGAGGCGGTCGAGTGTGACGTTTCCTCCGGAGAGCAGGATGCCAGGATCGCGACGAGGCTCAGCGTGAAGATGCTCCACATGCTGAGCGTTGCGACGAGGTTCTGACGGGGGCGCGAGAGCGTCGAGACCCACGGGCGGTCGCCTTCGGGCGGATCATTAGCGAAGATGTGGACTCCCACGGTGCTCCTGCTCGATATCGAGACGTGGACGACGAGCTCGAAAAGTCACCGGTCGCGACGCGGGCGCGTGACCGTCGAGAACCACGTGGGGGCTGGACGATGAGGGAGTCCGGCCGTACATCACGCACCATCGGGGTATTGGCTGTTCCCCGGCCTTTGGGCTCGCCAGCGCCTCATCGTGTGCACGTACCACGCAGCACCGATCAGCGCAGTGATGAAGAACAACCATGCCGCTGCGGAGGGATAGAGCACTGACAGCACAGTGGCCGCAGCGATCAGCAGGCCCATCGCGATTGTCAGAGTCCGTTCGCGCCCGGGCTCGGTGATCACTCCCCACCAACTTCGTGGCGCGTCATTCATCTGCAGGGACCTCCTCGGTACGTGTCGACCCACCACACCAAGCCCGGAACCACATACGGCTGGGTGGCAGTGACCTGGACACAGCGCTTCGGGCTGGACTTCTGGGCGACGCTTGCGTTCCACCAGACCGTCCCACCTGCGAGTACGCACACGGGCGCCATCGCCCCGCATCCGATGGACGCGATCAACCCTGCGCCTCCGGAGGCGATGGTGGCCGTCTCTGCGCGATTGAATCTCACTCTGTACTGGAAGAAGTTGGGGCGGTCGAACGTCGGGTCCGCGACGATCGGATACGTATAGTTGCCGCTGCGGTGCTCGACGACCTGGACCAGCGTCGATCCGGAGGCCTTGTACCGTGTCGGCACGTCGACGCCGGCGGCATCCCGCGCCCACGGCGCCGCGACGTCGGCGACGATCTTTTCGACCGGGGCGGTCACGCCCGTGTCCGGGTCGGTGATCTCTTCCGTCGTATACGCGATCGCACTCCCGTCCTGCTGGATCTCGACCGTGACCCCTCCGCCGAAGTCGTACTCGAAGCGCTCGGTCTGCGAGGCATCGCTGATGATCGTGCTCGCGCGAATCTTCTCCTCGCCGGCGATGACGTTGATCGATGGCGTGTTCGCGTCGCCGAGATAGGTCACTGACCCGTCTTCTCCGACGGTCGCGTCATCAAGGTGGCCAGCGCCGGGAAGCGACACGGACATCGTTTCTTCGCCGTCTGACGAGCGGACGGAGACTCCGTCGTCCGGCGCCGCGGCAATCGTGGCCGTTCCGTCGCCATCGAGGGTGGCCACGATCTGCCCGGAACTCTCGCTCGTTTGGGTGGCGGTGATGGGGGCCGGCGCGACCTCCGCGACCAGGGCGGTGATCTCCTCGGTCGTGAGGTCGGTTCCGTCCGCACCGGTATCTGCGGAGGCGGCTGGGACGGCCGCGAGGGATGATGAGCCGACAACCACAGCAGTGAGGAGGCTGGCGAGTCTGAGGTGGTTGCGCACGTTCCTCCGATCAGATCAACTGCCCGCCTGCGACCAATTAAAGACCTCATACGACGACGTATGCAATATATTTGAGGAGCCGGCCGGGGATCGGGCGGAGCGCTAGGCTCCAGGCATGGATGCGTCGCTCTTCAGCTGGACCGGCTTCGCCATCACGGCAGCGGTCGCGGTCGTGATCCTCGTACTCGCGTTCCTTTTCGTCCGCGCGGTGTCGCGAGTGATCGCGCGTCGCCGGAGCCGTGACCGGGGGCGGGTGCCGTCCGTGCCTCGCCGTCCGTCCGGACGTTGAGCGCGACCTGCCTCACGCCATTGGCTCGTTCGCGGTCGTTGCCGCGGGGGCCACTGTCTTTCCGTCCGTGAATCGCGCCTGCGCACGGTCGTGGCGCCGCGGCACGGGCACGTGCTCCGTCGCGGCTGCGAGGCCCATGCGCTTCGTCGACACGTACACGCTCTCGGCGGTGTCGACGAGGAACGTCTCGTGCCACACGCCGACCGCTCCCGGAGCCTTGCGGGCGGCGCGGTTGAAGGCGGTCCAGGCCGGACGGTGCTGCTGGTCCGGGTTCGAGGCGTAGGCGTACAGCTTGTCGACGGACGACCAGAACTGCACGACGTAGGGTCCGCCCGATCCGAGGAGGAGCTGGTAGCCGAGCAGCCCGGAGTCGGGCTCGGCGCTGAGCTCATGGAGCATGCGCGGCATGGCGACGAACGCCGGCAGCCACAGGTCGGGGCGCCACCACCGGTTGATCTGCATCCCGATGTGGAACACGACGAGCTCGCCCTCGTGGCGGTGGGTCATGCGGCCCGTGACGACTTTCGACATGGCGACTCCTCAACTGGATAGCGATGCTATCCATAATGGATAGCGCTACTATCGAAGTCAAGAGGTGGCCATGAGGATTTCCGAACTGTCAGCGCAGACCGGCGTGACCGTGCCGACGATCAAGTACTACCTGCGCGAGGGGCTGCTGCCCGAGGGGGAGCGCACCTCCGCGACGCAGGCCGCGTACGGCGAGAAGCACGTGGAGCGGCTGCGGGTGATCCGAGCGCTGCTCGACGCGGGCGTGAGCATCGCGGAGACGCGACGGGTGGTCGCGGCGCTGGATGATCCGCCCGCGAACCCGCACGAGCTGCTGGGGACCGCGCATGCCGCGATCACCCCGCCGGCGGATGACTCGTTGGACCTCGCCGGCGCCGAGGCGCTCGCCGCGCGGGTCGGATGGAAGCCGGGGATGTGTGATCCGGCGGTGCTGCACGCGGTCGCGAGGGCACTGCAGGGGCTGGAGCGTGTCGGGTTCACGGTGCCGGAGGCGGTGATGGCGGAGTACCTCGCGAGTGCGCGGCGGATTGCGGATGCGGAGATCGCGGGGGTGCCGGAGGAGTCTGCGGAGGCTGCGGTGCGATACGTGGTGCTGGGGTCGGTGTTGGTGGAGCCGTTGTTGCTGGCGTTGCGGCGGGTGGCGCAGCAGGTGAGCTCGGGGGAGAGGTTTGGGGACGCGGACGACTGAATGGGAGATCTCGCGAAGGTCCGCACCTGCCGCGATTGTGAGCCGGCTACCGATCTCACGGCTAGAACGCGCCTCCGCCTGGCTCTTGTGCCACAACTCCCGGGCGAAGGGCCGCCAACCGGTGCACCTGGGGGCTCAGCTCTCGTCGAAGGTCGCCGAGATACTCCGCGTAGTGATCTGGATAGGCGGCGCTGAGCTCGAGATACCGGTTACAAGAACGGGTCATCTCCGAAAGGGGAGCTTGTAATGAGTCCACCTGTCGAACGCGGTCGCGAGCCCTCCGGCACCTTGCCCCTTCCAGTCACTGGCGGAACGCCTGGCTCCTCGCGGCGGGCAGGCTCGTGAAGAGGAGAGAGCACCTCACCGACGAGTTGGTCAAGATCGCAACGGAATACGACGCCTCCGTGGCAGAAAGTCCGGTGACAACGCTCGGAGCTTCGTTGGCTGCCGACCTATACCTCGACAACCTCGGCGTGGAGTTCCCGAACGTCAGACGCGCTTTGGGCGATACGTGCGGTCCAGGCGCTGGCGATGACAGCGCATGTCTCCTTTTCTGCAGAGGCGATCCTGCAATTTCGTGAGCTTGTCCTCGTTGTGAAAGACCTACTCCTTCGTGAGATTGAGAAGGCGAAGGCTGAACTTCTTGCCGCGCTCAATGACGGGGATAACTTGCAGGATCTCTGGACTGACGGCCTACTCCCGTAGCTAGTTCCCGTCCCGCTGGACCAGTGGGACGTGGACTCCAAGCGCCCTGAATATCCTGATTCACACATCATTCCGGTGGTGATTACGCCGGCAAGGACTTTTCTCACGCCCTCGTCGGGGAACCTCTACGATCCTCACGATCCGAAGAATGAACCCATCTGACCTGGATTGTCACTTCCAGCGGAGCTCGGGTCCGGCTCGGGGTCCTGTGTGGCGCGGGTGCGGCGGCCGATTGGTGCGCGTCGCGACACATTGAGACCGGGGTTTCAGGACGCGTCTGACTCTGCGCTCGGCAGAAGCGCTGCGAGCTCCGGCGTGCCGTAGGTAAGAAAGACTAGCGAGGCGTCGTCGCTCTCATCCCAGGTTGCGCGGTCGAACGTGATTGGCAACGCCTCGACGGGAGACGGGGTGAAGTACTCTTCGATGTCGCGCACGCCGTCGGCCTCGTTGAACGAGAGTTTGGACACGTTCGCGGCCGGAGGTCTGAACTGGTACACCTTTGGGTGCTGGTCGTCCACGTGGAACGCAATGCGGCTGAGTCCGTTCGTTGTAAGCCGACGCTCCAAATCCTCTGGCGTTGTGGCGCCGACTAGTTGGGGCGGCTCTTTGACGCGGCTCTCACCAGCGGGTTCTCCTAGATCGTCGTTGCCCACAGGTTCGTTCTTGATGTCCTCGACTTGGTGTCGGATTTCGCCGACCTCAGACTCGATGTCGCTGTGCGTTGAGTGCCCAGATAGGGCGAGACGCTCGATGGCCTTTTCGATGTTTGCCAGCACTGGGGCGGCATCGCCGACAATTGCGGTGAAGTCTCCGTAATCCTCTGCGATGCCCTTGTAGACCTGCTCCTCCACCGTATCGGCGTAGAAGTAGTTGCTGATGCGGATGTCCTTGTAGGACGCCCCAATGCGATCGACGCGGCCGATCCGCTGCTCCACCCGCATCAGATTCCATGGCATGTCGTAGTTGATGAGCCGTCCCGACGTTTGCAGGTTCAGGCCCTCACTCATGGAGTCGGTGCCGATGAGAACTTCAAGCTCGCCACTGCGGAACTTGGTCTTGATCTCCGACTTTGTGACCTCGGCCCATGCTCCGGATTCGGCGTCGTAGACCTCACCGCCCCGGCCCGAGTAGCAACCGAGGCGCCGATACCCCGCCGTGAGCAGCCGCTCACGGACGTAGTCCATCGTGTCGGCGTACTGAGTGAAGACAACCACCGACGAGTACGTGTTCAGCGCCTCCGTCACGTCAGCAACGAGCTGGCTGGCCTTGCTGTCTTCGCCGGTGATGCTGTCGAGGTCTTGGAGGAAGGACTTGAGTTCGGCGATCTCGTCGCGGAGTCGGTCGGCTCTCGTGTCAAACGCCTCTGGCTCGAACAGTGATCCCTCGACATCCACGTTGTCGTCATCGGTGAGCAGTTCAGCCAGGTTCTTACCGTCTTCCAAGACATTCAGTCGGCGACGAAGAGACCGTTTGATCGCCTCGAACGATGAGGTCAGGCGACGGCGATAGACGGTCATGATGAATCCGAGTGCCTGATTGCCCGCCTCCGCCACGTACGCGTTGTAATGCCGGCGGATGTACTCCTCGATGCGCTCGTACAGTCGGCGCTCGTTTGGCTCCAGCGGGATGAACTCGTCTTTGACGTGGCGATACGGGATGACCACGTCGTCAGGGATGATCCCGGCCGTCTGGTACGCGCGCATCGTCTTTCGGGTGTTGCGGAAGACGCGATCCCGCATCGGGGTGTGTCGACGGAGCCACTTGTCCATCCATTCGGAAATCTCATTGGGGAACTTGGCTTTCAGGTCCGCGCTCGGCGGGTTCCCGGCCAGGGCCGTGACCACATAGCCACTAGTCCAGCCAAGTTCGTCATCGATTTGCTGTTCGAGATCAGTATCCCGCTCGGCCTGCGGGTCGGCGAAGTAGTCCTCCAGCATCGCGCACAACAGGTCCCAGTGCCGGTGCATCGGGTCGATTGCCAGCAATTTGAAGTATCGAATGAAGTCCTCGGCGCTGACGCCCCACCGACCCTTGAGCCCGAGCAGGGAGATCAAGTCCCAGGCTTCATGGGGGTTCATCTGCATCGGTGTTGCCGTGGCGAGGTACAGCGCCCGCCACATCTCCTTGTCGCGCATCTCTTGAAGTAGCGCCAGCAATGAGTTCGGAGTGTCGGTCGGCTTGGAGCCGCGTCGCCGGGCGTGATGAGCCTCGTCAACCAGGACAACGTCCCACGGACCGGCGTCGAGTATCTGCCGCCGGCGGTCGCGACGGCGAGCAAGGTGCGACGAAGCGAGCACGATGGGGAACGCGGACCACGGATTCGCGTTCGGATCGACCGGGATCGGCGCATCGTAACGATCTACGAAAGCACCCTTGTCGAAGCGTGCCACATCGAGGTTCATCTTCTCGTGGAGTTCCTCTTGCCACTGCTTCATCACGGAGGCGGGGACGAGCAGCAGCGCCTTCTTCGCCCGGCCTGATGTGAAGAGCTCGCGGAGGATCATGCCCGCTTCCACGGTCTTGCCGAGCCCAACCTCGTCGGCGAGCAGGTAGCCGCGCGGGTAGGTGCTCACGACACGGCTGATGAGCTCCGCTTGGTGCGGGAGAGGCTGCGCCCATGCCGATCCGACGCCCGTCCAGGGGGATGCGGTTGGTGCATCGCGCAGTGCGACGAGCTCGTCCCATGCTGCCTCGACATCGAACTCCTCGGTGTCGTCTTCGGGCGAGGGTGGCGCCTCCAGAGGTGGCAAGACAACGCCGGGTGGAAGCGGCGGGGTCTCGGGGGCGTGCTCGATGAGGTGCTTCCGCACTGCCGACGGCAGGTCTATGACTGCCCATCCTGCATCAGCGTTGTCGGCCCAGTGCTTCTCGAAGTCGAGCACCTTGTGGACACCCAGGTAGTCCCAGATCGGCACATTCCAGGATGGGTAGGCGTCGAATGTCTCATGGTTCCTCGCCCAGGCCGTCACGGATGAGTTGTTCGATCCGTTGAAGGCGACTCGATTCCCGTACCGATCCGCGAAGATGCCGTACTTGGTGTGGAAGTAGCGTCCCGACTGTAGGTGCGTCAGCAGCTCACCGTCTTCTCCTCTCGGGACACCGACACGAATCTCAAGCCTGTTCGTGGCGACCATCCACGCAAGCACGCTCAGATGCTCGCTCTGCACGATCCGTGTCCCGGCAAGGTCCGGGTCGGCGAGCAACCTTTCCGCCACTACGTCGTCGAGCGGCTCGCCTTCGATGACGGCTTCCACGTCTTGCTGCGCGAGTTGCGCGCCGACGATCAGGCGCATCTCCCCGCCGTTCGCGAGGAAGTGGGCGGTGCCCTGTGCCGCGTACTGAAGCTCGGACGCCGACCAGTAGCCCACGGCCCTGTCGTAGGTCACCGCCCGAGACAGCAGCGGTACATAGAAGGTCTCGAACGGGTGGTCGTCCGGCGAGTAGGTTGCTCCGAGAACGACAGCTTGGAACGAGTCCGGCGAGGAAATAGAGTCGCCAGAGAATAGCTCAGGACTCGCCGGTCCGCCAGGTGGCGCCGGCGATCCAGGTGATACAGCGTGGCTGTCGTCCCGGGTCATGTCACTCCACGTCGAACAACGTGTTCTCATTGGGGTCTGTCGGTGCGGCCATCTCGTCCGCCTCCGGTAGAACCACATCATCGAAGTAGAGGGTGCAGAGCGTGTCGATGAGCCCAGCCTCCGGCACCACCCAATCACCTTTGACCTTGGTACGTGGGATCGCGTTCGCCAGACCTTGCAGGGTGGAAATGAACCCGGCGTCGCTGGTGTATCCATGACGATCGAGGAAGCGCTTGGCGGCCTGTTGGCCGTCTATCTCAGCAATGTAGAGCGCAGTGTCAACAGCGTCGATGATGTACTCGAACGAGGATGCTTCAGGTGTAACTCCGGGAAGGCCCGAGTCAGCACCGCGGCGCAACCGTTCCTTCGGCGTCAGCAGTGTCACTTTCCCGGACGACTTCGACACGATCTTGGCACGCTCCAGATCGTCCACATCCAGGCCGCCCACGGCAAGGGCAAGCAGTCTGGCCGTATCAAACGGGAACTCCCGTGCGCCGAACGTGTCCCACGCCAACAGGACGAAGTCAGTGAGGCCATCGACCTTCGCTGCCTTTCCAACAAGGCGGGATCGGCGAAGGTCAACGATCTCCTCACGAGCCAAGGCGAGAGCGTCTTCAGGACGGAGCAGCTGGTCGCGTCCATCAGCGTCCGGAGTAGACGAGTAGACAGGCCAGTTCTGCGAGATGACAGACAGCGTTGGCCCGTATGTTGAGAGCAGTAGGTCCACGCCGTCGATACCGTCATGCTGGAATCTTGTTGCTGCATCACGTGCCGCGAGACGAATATCCTGCTCGATGTCGTCCAGGTACGTTCGGTGTTCTGTCTCCCGATCCTCCCGCTTGCGACACACGAGCATGATCGTCGATGCCGCCGAGTTCATGTTCGCTTGATGGAGCGAGGTCTCGGCCTCCGTGTTCACGGGCCACGAGGTCTCGATGGTGAACCCGGCCTGAAGCAAGCCCATGCCGAGGGTGTCCCACGCCTCGGCTCGTTTGTGAGTGAACATCACGGAGAGGACTCCGTCGTCTGCCAACACTCGTCGGGACTCAGCGAAGATAGAGGTCATTTTCGACTCGTAGTCAAGATCGGCGAGTTCGTTCTTACGTCTACCCATCGCCGCGAAACGAGCTGGGTTCGCCACCGCCTCATTGTCCTTGTCGGTGAGTTCATCCCGGAAGTAGTCAGGAACGAGACGCCCCAGCGTGCGCTTCTCCCAGACGTAGAAAAAGTCCGCGAGTTCTGCATACATCACGTTGTTGTAGTAGGGCGGGTCCATGCAGATATGCGTCACGGAGCCGTCACCCAGTGTGAGGCTTGCCGCGCTACCTTGAGTAACCGTGACCTGACGCTCAAGTCGGTCGTTCGTACCGAGCTCTGCCGATCCCGTCTCGTCGAGCAGGCGGGCGATCCCGCCGTAGGCATCTGTTAGCTGGTCGAGGCACCACGAATAGAGGGCGGTTGCGCCTTCGAACTCGGCGAATGTCCACTTGAAAGCGAAGTCATGCCTCTCGAAGACGCTTCGCATCACTTGCTTTGAGACGTGCCATGAGCCAAGTCTCGAATTGTAGTTCAGGGCCTTGCCTTGCATCAGAGCCAACTCGAAAAGTACCTGGTCAGCAGCCTCGCCGAGAGCCTCCCGTACTTCGGGAACAAGTCGCGCGAACTCCTTACCAAACGTGCCGTGTACGAGCGCTTGGCGAGGAGTGAAGAAATCTACCCAACGATCGAGACCGTAGTGTTTGGGGCGCAGATCGTTTCCTTCAGGAAACTCCTCGGTGGGCAGGATCCCTGCATCAAACCACTCGTCCTTCACCGCGTCGAAAGCGCGATTCGCAGCTTGCAGTGCTTGAAGATCTGACTCATTCGGTGCACGGAAGGTACGCTCACCGGATGGCTTCCGGACTGCCACGGCGTAGAGCAGTTGGCTCATATCACCGCTTTGAGCCGACTCCTTGATGTAGTCGCCATCGATGACCAGGTTGTCGTATGGAGAGACCGCCTTGCCTCGCGCCATTGTCCCGGTGCTGGCTTCGGCTTTGTCTACCTCGCGCCCCAGAATGACCTCGAAGCGAGGCTCCCTGAGTTCGATCCCCTCAACGGAGGTGACCATCCGTACAGCGGCCTCCTTCCCAGCTGCCTTGCGTAGCCACTTATCTGTCAGCAGCGGCACAAGCCGACCCGTGCGCGGGCAAGGGACAGCGTTCGCCCAGATGTAGGCGATGACGCTTTCGCCCTCGTTAAGCGGGAAGAACTCCTTGAGCCGCTTCTCCACTCGCTTGACGAGCACATCGCCCCACGTCCTGATGTCAGGGAGGAGGTCGAGACCGCGGGTTGCGGGTATCTCGACGCCTGCCTTCAGCACGCTGGCTGCGACTCCGTTGAGGTCGTTCGCGACCACAGGTAGCCCAAGTCGGCTCGCAGCCCAAGGAATTGATCCACCGCCCGCGGTCGGGTCGGCTATGGTCGGAAGCTCGCCCCAGGTGCGACGAAGAACGGTGTGAAGCAGGTCGATGTCTGAGCGCGACACTGGGTTCCGGAACGCCTGACGGTAGCCGTATCCGTTGCCCTGCAACTTCACGCCCGCAGCGTTGGCGGCATCGATCGTGCGCCGTCCCTTCACGGGGTCACCCAGGATGCCGACGAGGCGAAGTAGCCATGCCCTATAGGCCGATTCGGTGCGTACTTCCGGTGCGTCTGGGAACGATTCAGCCAACTCTTCGGTCCATGCCGGCATGACGCCCGCGAGTGCGACAGCGGCGGAGGCTACGAGTGGTCGACGAGCCCACCAGATGTGAAGGAACGAGAGCGGTGGTAGGGCTGAGGCCGCTCCGCGCTCCCGCCGTGACTCGATTCCGAGTTCTGCGACGGGTAGCCAGTCCTCGATGAGAACCCGTGGTCTTGAAGTGGTCACGTCGTGTCCTTAGTCGGCGAGGAGAGTTCGGAGTGCCTTGCGGGCACGGTTGCCATCGAGTCCCATGCACTTGGAGTACCAGTAGTAGGTCTCCTCGACGCTCATGGCATTGATTCCGGCGACGAGCGCCCGAACCCGCTCATGCTTGGCAATAGGTTGGGTCGCGAGTAGGACCAGCGCAAGGCGGACTCCCTCGGCTTCGCCTAGGCGAATGGGCGCTTTACGTTTGAAAGCCAGCACGCTCGGCTGGTGTCCGGCCTTGCGGACCGCGACGAACAGCGCATCAACCACGCGTCCAGCTTGAACGGGTGTGGCCGTGATGACGGGTGCCGTGATTGAGCTGCCGTTTTCGCCGTAGCTTTCTTCAAGGGTTACGCCGAAGGCTTCGCCTCGGCCCGGCATTACGACGAGTCGAAACCCTCGGACGCCTTCGACCAACACGAGATGGGATGCGGGGCGGAACCGCTTGACCGCGCTCACTTGGTCACCTCGGCCGTCATGGTGGTGCTCTTCATGCCGAGGTTCTTAACGACCGTGTGAATCTGGCCGAACTGAGCATCCGTGACGTCCAGAGCGGGGGCGAAACGGAAGACGAGGGTGACCTCGCCGGCTATCTTGTTCGCTCCAGCGATGGACTTCTTCACATGGTTGTACGCGGACTGGAAGTCCTGTCGGTCTGCGGTGCCCTGGAACTGGACTCCGCCGTTTACTCCCTTGAACTCGGCGCGAATCGTCGCACGAACGGTGATCTGCTGCTTCTGCAGCATGCCGAGCGCTGCCACGGCGAGGTCGATGTCGCTGGTGCCTGAGGCCTCGTCAGCGGTGACCTTCAAGGTCATCGCGCTTACCGTCGGGACCGTGAAGTCCGAAATCTGATCGAGGAGGCTCTGCATTGCAGCACCGCCTGGGCCGGCTGCATTGAAGGTCTTCGAGTTCGGAGTGCGGGTCGGCACCTCGATCTCTTGCGCGTCGGCTGCTTCTCTGCTGAGGATGCGCAGCCCGTCGAGTCCCTTGTCCTTGATCGCGGATGGGGACAGCGCCCGGACGCCTGGTGCGGGCTCTGCATCGAGCACAACGAACCACTTGTAGTCGCTGGCTTGTACCGCAGTGGCGAGCAGCTCGAGGACGTCCGTCTTGGTGGGCTCACCGCCGCACTGGGCTTCGAGGCGCGAGCGTATCTCGGCTCCGGTGAGGTCATCGTTCGTGATGACGGCACGCAAGTCGGTCTGGGTCGGCTTGCGAATGAGCAGGCCTCGTGACTGCGCTTCGGAAGCGGTCATGACCTCGGCGTCAGGCTTCATCTCGGGTGAGAAGCCGGCCATCGTGCTCGCCGTGAAGGTCTTGCCCGTGCCCGCGTCGTAGTAGACCCAGTTCTCGTTCTTGACGCCGTTGACGATCGCTTCGCGAATCAGGTTTGGGTTGCGGACGATCTGGATCGTGTGGTCTGTCCAGAAGTAGTCGGCGATTGAGCGCGTTGTGGCCGAGCTCGCGGCGTGCCAGGTCTTCGACCGGAGGTACGAGGCGGTGAAGGGGCTGCTACGAATCTTGTCTTCATCTTCAAGCAGGCTCAACACTGCTGAGGTCGCGTTCTTCGTATCGCCTTGCGCCTGTGCTGGGAGCTCGCGGTGGCGGAGATAGCCGGTGGCTTTGTCGCCGGAGGGAAAGTAGATGTGCTTGTAGCAGCGGGTCACCGCGATACGGGCGTTGAGAGTGGCTTCCTTGTTGTAGACCTCCACCTTCTTGCGCACTTCGTCGCTGAACTGTGCGAGACGGGCGGCGTCGCTGGCGAGGTTGCTGGATGCGATCAAAGCTCGTGCTCGGTCTTTCAGCACTTCGACTTGCTCTTCATCGGGGACCGCGAACACGACGGCATTGCGGTATGTCCGCGGGCTACCAACGGAGCCAACCTTGTCCAGCATCTCGACGACTGCGGCAGGTGGCTGCTCTGCGCTCTTCTGCGTGACGGCCACGACGTTGTAGTCAAGCACGACCACTCGCAGCCCGGCTTCGTCGTGAACCTCAGCAGGACCCGACGGGAAGTGCACGGCCTTGGCGCCACCATCGTTGGCGAACGCATTGCGGATGAGTGTGTCTACCATCGCAGCAACAGCGGTATTGGCGACGTTGCGCTTCTCGGTCTCGATGATGGCGTTGACGTTCGGTTCGATGTTGAAGCGCCACCGCCCACCGTCGAACGACAGATGCCAGAAGACCTTCTCGGACTCTGTGAGTGCCTTCTCGAAGATGGCGGTATCCTCGCCCGGGCGGAGCGTGCCGACAATCCAGTCGTTGCGGCCGGCTCCTGCGGTCGCCACCATTTCAAGTGAATGTGTGAACACGGTGCGGGCGACGCGAGTGGTGTAGGCGGGTTTGCCAGGGAAGACATCGGCGTCCACTGCTGCGGCGTGCGACTGCTTACCTGCGAAGTCTCCCTCGGCCACGGACGCGTACTCGGCCCGCCCGAGACCATCGGTGAGATGATTCAGTACTGGGGCATTGTTGAAGTCGATGTCGCCGACGTTGATGACCGCAGCGTCATCGTGCGTGTTGTAGATGTGCGCCACAACTTCCGCGAGCAGCTTCAGAGCACCGCGTGCTCGTTGGAATTGGGTGATGTTGCCCAGGCGCTTGTCGAGCACGCGAACCAGCTCGGGATGGAAGGGGTATGTCGTGGTGACCAGCTCGCCGTAGGTCGCTGGGTGTTCCGCGCCTCCGGCCAGCTGTTCGCTCTTGCCCAGAGTCTCGTACAGCTCGCGGTAGGCGTCTCCTGCGGCTTTCGCTGCGGTTTCATCGACCGACGCGAAGATGCGCTTCTTGAGAATCTCGCCGATCTCGTTGTCGTCAGCCGGGCGGATCACGGCAGACGGCTGGACTGCGCGCGTGAGTACGTCGCCCGTCTCCTCTGCAGCCTTGACCGATGCTGCGTTCGCGTCATCGGCTCGTTCCTTCTCATCGCCTGTCAGCTCGCTTATCTCGGTCGTCTCGGCGCCGAAGGCGTTGGTCGTCGATGCCAAGGTGATGATCACCGACACGTTGTTGGTCGGGTCCGAGGCGACTTCGAACAGGTTCCCGAGGAACACCGGGATCGCCCGCGCCATACGACGCACGTCTTCGCTGCCGGATGAGGACACTGCTCGCAGGTACTTGGCGATCTCGTCCACGATGACGACGGTCGGCTTGCCCGCGAACGCGGCTCTGATCGTGCCGGTGCCAGGAGCTGTTCGCTGAGCATCGTTGGCTGCCATCGCCTCGTATGCAGCATCACCGATTTGGGCAGCCATTTCGCCCCACAATGTGTAGGTGCGGTGTCCGTCGGTGTCGACCCCCGCCGTGGGGTCCAGAGCATCGCCGACGAGGGCAGCGACCTGGACGGGGCCGTCCGGCAGCAACTCCGGGTCAATGAACTCTGCGATGTTGGCTGGCCGCGCACCACCGGCGAGGTGATAGACGGCAGTCAGGCCGTGGGTCTTGCCGCCACCGAAAGAGGTGGTGGGTCGCAGGACGCCGTTCTCGCCCGCGACGCCCTTCGCACCGGTGATACGACCGAAGGTCTTGGTGAGAAGAGTTTTCAGGCCCGACGTTGGGTAGGTCTGCGCGAAGAACGCCTCAGCGTCGCCGTAGACCGGGTAGTGTTCGGCATCACGCACCACCTTGTCAAGCTGAGCTGCGAAGTGGTTGTCGGCGAGTCCGCCCTGCAATACATCGTCTCTCGCCACGCAAGTCGTGCGCAACGGCGACAGGTTCGAGTCACTCATTCAGATCCCTCCCATTCTGCGCAATCTCGCGCAACTCATCCGCAATGGACGCAGCGCTGCCACGACGGACCCAGTCATCGACCTCGTTCGTCTGGAACTTCCAGAGCGGACCTATCTTGTGCGCCGGCATCTCCTTGTCGGCGGTCCAGGCGTAAATCGTGTCCTTCATCACGCCCATGTAGTTCGCGATGTCGTCGGCAGAGAGCCACGGTTCGGACACACGGACTCCTCGAGGCAAGTTGAAACGCGTCTTTCCGGATATGTCCGACACTAGCGGGTCGGTTCCGAGCCAGCGTGCAGCGAAACCGGTCCGCCGAGCAGGGGCTCGGCGGGCAACTGGTGCCACGGCAGCGTCAGCAAAGTAGGACGTGGTAGACGATGGCGACTCATCGCTGCTGGTTGTGGGCGACTGATTCTTCGGTCCGATGTTGGCTGGGTGGGAGTGCCAGTCGCCTCCGGCCATCGCGCAGCTTTCAATATGCCGGCATGCTGAGTGGATGGCACTCACGTCGCACCGTGCGCTCCGCACGCGGATACTTCTGCATCTCGCTGCCGTCGGCGGGGCCGCCGCGCGGCGTGACGTCTTGGGTGCGTTCGAAGAGGCGTATGCAGATCTGTGGTCTGACGAGGATCTCTTGCCCCAAAATACGCGGCAGTTCGAGTCGAAATGGCGGAACCGGGCGTCATACGAGCGTCAGCGCATGGTCGAGCAAGGACTGCTCGAGGCACGACATGATGGCATCTGGGCGCTGACGCAGGACGGATGGGCGGCATCTGGTGAGTTGCAGCGCTCAGGGATCGCGGAGTTCGATCTCGAGCTAGCACGTCGGGAGAAGCTCTGGCTCGACCTAAGGAATCGGGTGGATGTCCGATTAGTGTCACCACAGCATGTTCGCAACGCGGGCCTCTACGCCGGAGCCCGAGGAATCTATGTCGATATCGATCACACACGAAGTGAGGCCGCTCCACATGGGATTGCCCTCACTTTCCTTGATCTTGGGGTCAAATACGCGAACGAGGAATCCGAGTCCGGAGTTGTTTACCACTTCCCAGCCACTAGCGCTTCCGGACGTGATCGCGCCGAAATCAACGCGACACGGAGGGCCTTCGAGCGGGTGATGCCTGTTTTCGTGGTCACCCGGGCGAAAGCGAATCCAGTGATGCGGTCCGTCCGCCGAGCCTTCGTAGAGGACATCGACCACTCCACTTCAACCGCACTGATCACATTCCTTGACGATGCCGCCCTACCGCCTGCTCCTGTCGAGGAGAAACTGCCTTTCGCGCTCGTCTCACTCGCTGATGCCGACCGCTGGGCTCGTCGACGATCTCGGCCGAATCAGGCGCGATTCGCGTTTAGGGTGAG
>ERZ501024.109-NODE-109-length-27767-cov-84.617891_pt1 | contig 27767 bp, 22 predicted proteins | sample MGYA00248893_ERZ501024 | MGnify/ENA primary metagenome ERZ501024 (study PRJEB25958, sample SAMN03398501) | human skin metagenome | study: EMG produced TPA metagenomics assembly of the Human Skin Microbiome Metagenome (human skin metagenome) data set. | reverse complement strand
TTTGAAAATTATATCGCTGAAAAACCCTTTACAGATAGGTTTGTGCAACAAAGCCTTTAAAACCGCGTAAATTGAACCTTAACAATCTGAATCAAAGATAAGGATATATTCAATGAACGCTAAATTAAATACTGAAACTCCACAAAGTTTTATCTCAAATGGTTCAAATACATCCTTTTCAGCCGAAGAAATTCTTGCTAAAGCACAGCAATATGCACAAGAACACGAATTAAATTTTAGTGGCAGTTTATCACCTGTTGATGCATGGCAGCTCGTACAACAAGGCGAAGCTGTTTTAGTTGATGTACGTACCAATGAAGAACGTAAATTTGTGGGTTATGTCCCTGAAAGTGTTCATGTCGCTTGGGCAACAGGCACATCGTTTAACCGTAATCCACGCTTTTTAAAAGAACTTGAATCAAAAGTTGGCAAAGACAAAACCATTCTTTTGTTATGTCGTAGTGGCAACCGTTCAGCACAGGCAGCAGAAGCCGCATTTAATGCAGGTTTTGAGCACATTTATAACGTTCTTGAAGGCTTCGAAGGCGACCTAAATGATCAGCAACAGCGTAATCAGAAAAATGGCTGGCGCATCCACCAACTTCCTTGGCAACAAGACTAATACTTCAATCAATTTTCAGTGAATCAAGGTAAGCTTGTGACTCAATGGAACATTAATGCGGTTGTACAAGGTTTACAACAAGCAAGGCATGACTGGCGTCAGCAACAGCACAGAACAAAAGAATTTGGAGGCCGTGAACTTCCATCTAAAGAAGCTTTAAAAGTCATTTTAGATGACTTGTGTGGAATTTTATTTCCAATGCGTTTAGGCCCTGCTGACTTACGTCAAGAAACTGAAGATTCTTATATTGCCTATACTTTAAATCGGGTGCTGACAGCCTTACATGCTCAAGTGCAACTGGCTTTGAATTATGAAGCAAAACGTCATTTAGGTCATTCAAGCCCAGTGCAGCACCCACAAGAATTTGCTCAAACAATTGTGCAGGATTTTGCCAACACCTTGCCCTCTATACGACGTCTTTTAGACGGCGATGTGCGTGCTGCTTATGAAGGTGATCCAGCAGCACATAGTGTAGATGAAGTATTACTCTGCTATCCGGGCATATTTGCGATCATTTATCACCGAATTGCGCATCAACTCTATGCCCAAATACCTTTATTGTCTCGCATTATTTCCGAGTTGGCTCACTCTGCAACGGGTATTGATATTCATCCGGGTGCGCAAATTGGCAAAGGATTCTTCATCGATCATGGTACGGGTGTAGTGATTGGTGAAACTAGTGTCATTGGGGAACGTGTTCGTATTTATCAAGCAGTGACTCTTGGAGCAAAACGCTTTGAAACCAATGATGATGGCGCTTTGAAAAAAGACTATACACGCCATCCAATTGTTGAAGATGATGTCGTGATTTATGCAGGCGCCACTATTTTAGGCCGTATTACCATTGGCCGAGGGTCAATTATTGGGGGGAATGTCTGGCTTACACATAGTGTTGCTGCAGGTAGTCAGATTTTACAGTCTCCTAATGAGTCTTATCAAAAAAATCATATAGCCGGTTAAAAACTATAGATGTGAAATAAATAGATAAGGAGATAAATAAACAAAGAACGTGCAGATTAATAAAATGCTTATTTCTAGTTTAAATATATTTTTATTTAGAAAATAGATAACTCATTAATAAGCTCTCTATTTAAAAAATTTATAACGCTATTTTAATTTTAAAACCAGAACTAATTCTAGTTTATATGCATCCTAGAATTTTTATTTTCAAAAAGCCAATGTAATAAGGAAAAATGATTCATGGCGAAAAATACTGACAAAGCCCAACTTGCGCTGGGGGACCACGCAGCCCGTCAACTGGCCAATGCAACAAAAACAGCTCCCCAACTTTCTACAATTACTCCCCGATGGCTGACTCATTTACTGCAATGGATTCCTGTTGAAGCAGGTATCTATCGCCTAAACCGTGTCAATAATACCGATGATATTCAAGTGGCTTGCACACAACGTGATGAAGCAACTTTGCCACAAACTTTTGTCGATTATGATCCAGAGCCACGTGAATACTTTTTAAACGGTGTATCTACTGTTTTAGATGTACATACACGCGTTGCTGATCTTTACAGCAGCCCACACGACCAAATTAAAGAACAGCTCCATTTAACGATTGAAACCATTAAAGAACGTCAAGAAAGCGAGCTTATCAATAACCCTGAATACGGTTTACTGGCAAGTGTGACAGATGACCAACGTATTTCGACTTTAAATGGTCCACCTACTCCTGATGATCTTGACGATTTGCTACGTAAAGTCTGGAAAGAACCAGGGTTTTTCTTAGCGCATCCTGATGCGATTGCAGCATTTGGCCGTGAATGTACACGCCGTGGTGTACCGCCTCCAACGGTTAGCTTATTTGGTTCGCAGTTCATTACATGGCGTGGTATTCCACTCATTCCATCAAATAAAATTCCTGTAGAAGATGGCAAAACTAAAATCTTGCTACTTCGTGTTGGTGAAAAGCGTCAAGGGATTGTTGGTTTGTTCCAGCCGGGTCTTGCGGGTGAACAGTCACCAGGACTTTCAGTACGCTTTATGGGAATCAACCGTAACGCGATTGCGTCGTATCTAATCTCGTTATATTGCTCACTTGCAGTATTAACAGACGATGCTTTGGCAGTGTTAGATGATGTGGAGGTGGACAAATATCATGACTACCCAGTTAACTACAAGTAATCTGCAAGGTAGTCCAACGGGGCCTGAAGTGACTGGTGTTAACCCACCAGCCAACTTCCCTGATGAGTCCACTATTGCTCGACTTGCTAATGAGTTTTTTTCAGCATTACCAAGCTCAAGCAGTTCAGCTTCTCCATCGGGCCTTAACTTGGACTTACCTGTCGGAGCGCCACCGCACCCTCCACAACCGGGTGAACCATTCTCTGCTCTCAGTGGTCGTGCGCCCAATATCGCCTTTCAGAAAAGTCTAAATCCGGAATTTCCTGAACATATTCCAAATTTGCCAGACTACCCTGAACGCCGAATTTTAGCGTCTGCGCCTGTGGTTGGTGGAGCTAATTTGCCACGCCCACCATTTGAACCACATTTGCCACAAGTTGCTCATAGTGAACCCAACGTGCCACGCATTGAACCAAGCTTACCAACGGGTGCAGGTGAATCACCTTATTATTTTTTAAATGATTTTTCTGCTCCAAATGCAGTAGAACCGTCTGTTAAAGGTGTTGAAGATAATTATTCAGTTGCACAGTCTTTTCAATTGCCACATGGTGACCAACTGAAATCATTGCTGACGGAAGATCGTTTTGCAACGAACAAGCCTTCTCAAAGTTCGGTAAGCTCTGCATTTTATTTTTTAGACTTGCCTCAAACTGGACAAAGTTATAGTCACTATCAACCATCACAACCCACTTTTGTAGCAAGCAGTGCTCAACCACTCGATGTACATGCCATACGTCGCGATTTTCCAATTTTACAGGAACGCGTCAACGGTCAACCTTTGGTCTGGTTTGATAATGCAGCCACTACACAAAAACCGCAGCGTGTGATTGACCGGATTGCTTATTTTTATCAGCATGAAAACTCAAACATTCACCGTGCTGCACATGAGTTAGCGGCTCGTGCAACCGATGCCTATGAACATGCAAGAAATGTAGTTGCCCGATTTATTGGTGCATCCTCTTCTAAAGAAATTATCTTTGTTCGCGGAACAACCGAAGGCATTAACCTGATTGCAAAAACATGGGGTGAGCAAAATATTGGCGAAGGTGATGAAATTATTGTTTCTCACTTAGAACACCATGCCAATATTGTGCCTTGGTATCAACTCACTAAAAAAACTGGAGCAAAATTAAGAGTCATTCCTGTGGATGACACTGGGCAAATTATTTTAGAAGAATTGCCAAAACTGATTAATGAGCGCACCAAACTGCTGTCGATTACTCAAGTTTCAAATGCTTTGGGTACAGTCACACCTGTTGCTGAAGTCATTAAAATTGCGCATGCCAAAGGTGTTCGTGTTTTAGTTGATGGTGCTCAATCTGTTTCGCACATCCCTACCGATGTACAAGCTCTTGATGCAGACTTTTTTGTGTTTTCTGGACATAAAGTGTTTGGTCCAACAGGTATTGGTGCGGTCTATGCAAAACCAGAATTGCTAGAAAGTATGCCTGTTTGGGAAGGCGGCGGTAACATGATTCAGGATGTTACCTTCGAACAAGTAGTTTACCAACCTGCACCAAACAAGTTTGAAGCTGGAACTGGAAACATTGCCGATGCTGTTGGTTTAGGCGCTGCACTTGAATATGTCGAAAGTCTAGGCATTCATAACATTGCTCGCTATGAACATGATCTACTCGAATATGGTCAAAATGCGCTGAGTAGTGTGTCAGGTTTACGCCTGATCGGAACCGCACATCACAAAGCCAGTGTTATGTCCTTTACCTTACAAGGCTATTCAACCGAACAAGTGGGTAAAGCTTTAAATCAACATGGTATTGCTGTACGTTCTGGGCACCATTGTGCACAGCCAATTTTACGTCGTTTTGGTGTAGAACAGACCGTGCGTCCGTCTTTGGCTTTTTATAACACGACGGAAGAAATTGATTTATTGGTGTCGGTTTTACATCAACTTACGCGTAACAAGCGTACCAGTTAAATCTATTTTTGCAAAAAGGACTGCCTTCGAGCGGTCTTTTTTTATAATTAATTTGCCATCATTAAAATTCAATTTTTCAATGAGGAAACTATTAAAACTCAAATAGTCCTAGCACTATATTTACTCGAGCAAATGTCGTCTGCAACCTGCGTAGCATCAAAAAGATTCTGTTTCTGTGAAATACTAGTTAAATGAAATAAGTCGACAGGTTTTGCAGATGACAATGCTTTTGCTTACTTTGAGCGAAACCAAAGTAAGTCAAGCCGAAGGCGACTGAAGAAATTAAAACTTTAAGCGATAATACTCTGTCGTGCTATGCAATAGTTCGCAGATGACTTTAGGTTGAGCTAAAAATTATTAGTGGTTATCACGGCGGAGTCTTACCGTTTTATCTCCAAAGAAAGTAGCTAATTCCATTACTTTTTTAAAAAAGTAACCAAAAACTTTCTCATCCACAGAACCTGTTCTCTGTTTTCATTTTTCAAAAAATATTGCAAATACATTATCTTTATAAATTATGGGCAGGCTGTGGATGAAATTTAGCACGAGTGAATATAGGTATGAACGCCTTGAACACTATAAGCAATCTAAAATCGTACTTCTGTACCCCCATTAAATACTCACGGCAATTAAACAAACAATCCCCAAATCAATCTCAATGCAATTCCAATTAATAACGCTCCCATCACCCTCTCAAAATACACTCCAAACTCCAAAAACCGTTTACGTACAATAGGCTGTGCAAACAGTACACTCACCACCATAAACCAGATGGCATTGACCATACACATCCACACACCATAAAAAACCTGAACTTTCATTGGTGTGGTTGTACTTACAATCGTTGTAAAAATTGCCAGAAAAAAGATAGTGGCTTTTGGGTTTAATGCATTGGTAAGAAAACCCATAGTAAAAGCTTTAAATAAACTTGGCGTATCACCGTTTGCTTGGCCATTAATTTCAATATTAGTATTCGGCTGGCTACGTAAACACTGCCATCCTAAATAAATCAAATAAGCTGCCCCTGCTGTTCTGATCAGTGACATGAGCCATTCACTTTGCTGAATCAAAAAGCCAATACCAACAAGTGTATAAAACACATGCACTGAAATCCCTACACCAATACCAATTGCGGTTAGACATCCAATTAAGTAGCCATAACGTACACTTTGTCTTACAGTAACTACAAAATCTGGTCCCGGTAAAATCACCGCCATAAAGTGAATAAGAGCTAGCGTTAAAAACTCATGTCCATACAACTGCCACATAACAATTTAGTTTCCTGAAAATCACCTAAAAGATTGTATTGCGATTTTTTAGACGCGATAATCCAATCAAAATCCAAATAACTTTTGCCTCATGAGCACAAATCAAAGTCTGATTCTATTAAATGAAATGGCGACTTTCGTTAAGGTTGTCGAATCGGAAAGTTTTTCTGAAACTGCCCGCCAGCTTGGTACAACACCTTCTGCTGTTAGTCGTGCAATTGCTCGTTTAGAACGTGCTTTAGGCACTCGCTTACTCTATCGGACCACACGGAAACTTCGTTTAAGTGAAAGTGGACAACAAGTTTATCAACGTTGTTTAGATATGGTGAATGCTGCACAAGCAGTCATGGAAAGTTCAGGGCAATTTCATGTCGAACCAGAAGGTGTTATTCGCATGAGTGTTCCGAAAGCTGTGGGACATTTTATGATTCATCCGCATTTACCCGAATTTTTAAAACGCTACCCGAAAATTGATATACAAATGCTTTTAGAAGACCGTTATGTAGACCTGATTGATGATGGAGTTGATCTAGCACTTCGAATTACAGAGCAACCACCAGGTGGTCTTATGGGCCGAAAACTCATTGATATTGATCACTTGGTTTGTGCTACGCCTGAGTATTTGGCCAAGCATGGCATACCGAACCACCCTCATGATTTAAAGCAGCATGAATGTATTTACTTGGGTGAACAAGCCAGTGACTCAAAGTGGAAATTTCAGCAAGGAAATAAATCGATCAGTGTTGCCGTGCGTGGTCGTTATGCAGCAAACCATACAGGTGTGCGTTTGAGTGCCGCATTACAGCATTTAGGTATTGCGAGCTTGCCATACTTCGTTGCATGCCATGCTCTACAACAAGGTACCTTAGTGCAGGTTTTACCAGATTGGTATTTTAAGACCTATTATAGTGGTGGGCTGTGGTTACTCTACCCACCGACACGACATGTCCCGCCTAAATTGAGTGTGTTGATTCAATATTTGGCAGATAAATTAGCAGCAGAGCCGACTTTATTTAAGTTAAAGTAATATAAAGTCAAAGAATTAGCACGATTGAATCCAACCTTTTAACCTCTAAAGCAATCAGCTAATTCTGTTACTTTTTTTGAAAAAAGTAACCAAAAAACTTTCTCATCTACAGAACCTGACCACTGTTTACATCTATAAAAAATATTGCAAAAACATTATCTTTATAAATTATGGGCAGGCTGTAGATGAATCTTAGCTCGAGTAAATACTATCTAGAGCTCTAATCTTTAGAGGTTATTAGCACGATTACTCAACCAATAAATCTTTTGGATTAATCGTATCGCCATAGACTGGTTTTAAAGTCTTTTCATAAGCTTGATGAATCACGCCTTCTTTAGCCAGTTTCTCTAATTCTGGGTTCAACCAGTCCAGTAACTCTTTATCGCCTTTTTTCACTGCTGGTGCAATTAAGTCTTGCTCACCTAAATTGGTAATGCCAACAGTGTAATTTGGATTTTCTTTAGCCCACGCTAAAACCAGCAAGTTATCATGGGCAAGCGCAGCACCACGACCATCTTTTAAAGCATCAAAAGTTTCAGTGTTTTGCTCATATTTTTGTAGCTTAATTTCTGGATGAGTCTTGGTGAAGAATGAATCAGCCGTTGTACCTTTGTTTACCAATAAAGTTTTATCTTTAAGTTGAGCAACATTGGTAATCGGATGACTTTTAGGAGAAACCACCCCCAAAGCAACTTTCAAATAAGGCTTAGCAAAATCGACCACTTCCTTACGTTCTGGTGTAACAGTAAAGTTTGCAAAAATAATGTCCACTTTATTGGCTTTTAAATATTCGACACGGTTAGCTGCTTCAGTTAAAACGAACTCAACTTTGTTTTCATCACCGAGCAGATCTTTAGCAACATGCTTGGCAATCTCTACATCAAAGCCTTGGTTTTTACCTTGAACATCTAAATATCCAAACGGCGGTTTATCACTAAATACGCCAATTCGTACCACACCATTCTTTTTGATCTGTTCAATACTCGATACAGTTTGTGTGGTATTGGCCGTTTTTTCAGTAGATTGAGTTCCTTTATCACATGCAACCAAACCTAAACTCAGTAAAGACGCAGCTAAAATATGCTTCACGTTTTGAAATGTTAATGTTGTCATTATTTCACCCTCTCGTTCTTGTAAAAGTCTTATTTAAAAATAGCAGTGCCTAATTTTAGACACTGCTCTAGCGATATCAAAAATTATTGGCCTACATCTAAAAACACATTCGGATTGACCGAGTCGCCGTAAATTGGTTTCAAGGTTTCATCATAAATTTTCTTAATTTCACCACTTGTTCTGAGCTGCTTGATTTCAGTATTGAGCCAATTCAATAATTGGGTATTGCCCTTTTTCACTGCTGGTGCAATAAACTCTTGATCACCAATAGACTGAATACCTGCCACATAACTTGGGTTCTTCGCGGCCCATGCCAAAGCATAAGTACTATCTTGTGAAATCGCGTCACCACGACCGTCGGTTAAGGCTTTGAAGGCATCCGAATTTCTTTCAAACTTAAGTAAATTCACTTTTGGATAATGCTTGGTAAAGTAGGTATCTGAACTTGTGCCTTTATTTACAATTAAGGTCTTACCTTCTAATTGGGCAATGTCGGTAATCGGCTTGGCTTTAGGCGAGACAATACCAAACGCACCTTTTAAATAAGGCTCGGCAAAATCGACAACCTCTTTGCGTTCAGGAGTTACCGTAAATGTCGCGAATACAACATCAGCTCGATTTGATTTTAAAAACTCCACCCGATTTGAAGCTTCAGTCACAATAAACTCAACTTTCTTTTCATCACCGAGCAAATCTTTAGTCACTCGTTTTGCTAAAGCCACATCAAAGCCCTGATTATTACCCGCACTATCTACAAAACCAAACGGCGGATCATCAGCAAAAACAGCAACGCGTAGAACCCCATTTTTTTTGACTTGCTCTAAAGAATGGTCTGCTTGAGCATTACCTGCCTGTTCAGTTGATGGCGTTTTACTACATGCAGTTAATAAAACCCCAGCAACGGCAAGACTGCTTAATATTTTTATTGAATTACGTTTAAACATTCACTTCCTCATGATTCAAATAATAAAAATTTAGTACGACAAAATATTTAAGAAGGCTTTCGCTCGTTCTGTTTTTGGCTGTTCAAAAAATTCTTCTGGTGAAGCCTGTTCAATAATCTTGCCCTTATCCATAAAAATAATGCGATCGGCAACCTTGCGTGCAAAGGACATCTCATGTGTCACAATCAACATGGTCATTCCTTCATTCGCTAATTTGAGTACGACATCAAGCACTTCTCTGACCATTTCCGGATCAAGCGCAGCGGTAATTTCATCAAGTAAAATGACTTTAGGTTGCATCACGAGTGAACGAACAATGGCGATACGCTGTTTCTGTCCACCTGAAAGTTGTCGTGGATAATCAAGTTTCCGCTCAAATAGTCCCACTCGCTTTAGCAATTCATCTGCTACTTGTTCAGCTTCATCGCGGTGGCGTTTTTGTACTTTAAGTGGCCCAAGCAAAATATTGTCAATGATGTTCATATGCCCAAATAGCTCATAGTTTTGAAAAACCATGCCAATTTTTTGACGAGCATTAGTCCAGTCCACGTCTTTACCAAGCACACCTGAGCCTTTTAAACGGATTTCACCACCCTGAATCGGTTCTAAGCCATTAATACAGCGCAATAAGGTACTTTTACCGCAGCCTGATGGACCTAAAATAACAACCACCTCTCCTTGTTCTACATCCAGATCAATGCCCTGTAAAATATGACTTTGTGCAAATGATTTCTGTAATTGTTGTATCGATAACAAAGGCATAATTACCCCCAGACCTTTTCCAAATGTGCCGCCAAACGAGATAAGGGATAGCAAATCAGAAAATACAAAATAAAAATAAAGCCATAAATCCAAAGAGAAGCGCTCGGCACGGTCAACAGCGAATTTTCAATAATTTGCTGACCCACTTTAATCACCTCAACCACACCAATCAGCACTGCCAAAGAGCTGGTTTTCACCATTCGGGTAAATAAGTTAATCGCGCCTGGCGTTACTCGTTTTAGACTTTGTGGAAAAATGACGTAGATCAAAGCTTGAACATGAGTTAGTCCGAGCGCATAAGCTGAATCGGGTTGATGCTGATCAATTGAAGTAATAGCTGCACGAACCAAATCGCCCATTTCTGCCGTACCCCACAAAACAAATACAACAACGCATACCCACATTGCTGAAAACTGCCAGTTAAACCATGTCGCAAAGCCGAAATAAAAAACAAACAGCAAAACTAAAATTGGAATGATTCGAATGGCTTCTAAATACAGACGGCACAGCGATTTAACGACTATATTTTTAGAAGTCATAATGACGCCGAACACTGTGCCGAAAATTGCAGAGAAAAAGACCGAAATAAAAGCAATTTTTGCAGTTGCCCAAAGTCCCCACATTAAACGTTCGAGGTGACTCGCTTGAAATAGATAATCAAGTTCCATGGCTCACCTTCCGACTTCTGTGCTCCAGATAACTGGTTAAAATAGACACGGGCAATAAAATAATGAGATAAGCCATGATGAGTAAGAACAAAGCTTCGGTGGTTTTATAGTCCATGCCAATTAAGTCTTTAGTGACAAAAAGCAGTTCAACGACAGCAATGGCACTGACCACAGAACTTTCTTTAATTAGAAATAGACAATTTGCCCCTATTGCCGGAATTGAAATAGCCAGTGCTTGAGGAAAAATGACATATCTAAAAATTTGAATCGGTTGTAGACCAATACTTTTTGCAGAATCAATCTGCCCTTTTGCAACAGACTGCAAACCTGCTCGGAAGGCTTCAGCCATATAGCTTCCGCCTAAAAAGGTCAGTCCGATCACACCACAAGCAAAACCATCGATTTTGATGCCAAGCTTTGGCAAACCGTAATACAAAAAGAACAGTTGAATTAATAAAGGGGTATTTCGAGATAACTCAATATAGAACTGGGCAATTCTATTTAGCACCCGCACGCGATATGTGATTAAAATGCTGCAAATTAGCCCTACAATAATTGCCAAAATAATGCTGATAATTGAAATTTTCAGCGTGGTCAAAGTTGCAGAGAAAAATTGCGGCAACACACTATGGATATACTGCCAGTTCAAGGAAAATTCCAAAAATAATATTAAAACGTTATAAATATTTAGCTTTCATCAGCCATTAAATATTTGTGCAACGAGTTTATTTTTTTCCCAATTGGTCTAAAACTATTTTTATTAGATAAGCTTTTCTATAAGTTTGATAAATTCGATCTGGCAATCGAAAACTTTCGAATCAATTGAATACAACCGCTCAAAACATATTCACTAAAACAAAGATGAATAATAAAACCAATAAAAAATCGGACACCAAGGCCCGATTTTTATTAAATGATTTTCAATCTATTGTTTATTTTCTAAGTACATCGCCAATGCTTGAGTCTTTATCAAAAACCGATTTAGCATATGGGCAAAGCGGAATTACTTTTACGTCTTTTTCACGAACAAAAGCCACCAAAGCATCCAGTAATTGGCGACCTACGCCTTGTCCCCGATACTTTTCATTTACATCTGTAGCATCAATAATCAGCATGCCTTCGCCTGCCCATGTATAAGTCATTTCGCCTGCAACAGTTTCATCATCAAGTAAGCTAAAGCTGCCGTGTTTTGCATCATCTTTTTGTTGAATATTCACAATGAATTCCTCATATTACAAATCGTATTTATTTAAAAATGACTTTATATATCTTTATCTATAAGAACAAATTTAAGTGTAAAAAAATAGACTATTTTTAGCAGTGAGTCTGTATGCTTTTTAAATACAATCATCAATTAAATTAGTGAAACTCTTGCACCAGACTATTAATGTGTGCCACGGCAGCAGTTCGGTTTTCAACACAAAGTTTTTCAAAAATATGCTCTAAATGCTTGTTCACTGTCCGTGGGCTAAGCTCCAAAATTTCTGCAATATCTTTATTGGTTTTTCCTAACAACAACCAATGCATGACTTCTGCCTCACGTTGAGTCAACTGTGGGCAATATTTCAAAATATCAGCCATTTCTAAAGCTGGCGTAGAAGTCTTGATTTGTATCAGATAATTTTTTGCCACACTTGGCTCACTTTCCCACGGCGTGAGCAATAAAAGCTGTAATTGCTGAGATGGTGTCGAATAAGAACAGCTGGTTAATTTTTTTGGGTCTTTTTCATGTTCCAAATCTGAAAACCAAGCTTTTAAGCCTGCTTCAAAACCTTCTAATTCAGGTAAATATTGATTCAGTAAATCATTGGCTTTTTGAGTTTTCCAAACAATTTTACCGTGAACATCTAGTGCAAGAATTGCTGTTTCCGTTGCATCAATCACCTGTTTTTGTTGCTGCAATAGTTTGGCATGTGCCAAATGTGTTTTTACTCTTGCTAATACTTCTTCAATATTCAAAGGCTTGGTTACATAGTCCACCCCACCGACCTGAAAACCACGCACAATATGCTCTGTCTCAGACAAACCTGTCATAAAAATGACGGGAATAAACTGTGTAATTGGGCTCGCTTTAAGCTGTATACAACTTTCAAAACCGTCCATATGTGGCATATTGCCATCAAGCAAAATCATATCCGGTAAGCAGCGGTGGGCAATTTCAATTGCACTTAACCCATCAGTTGTGACAAGCACGCGATAACCTGCCTGATCCAGACTTTCATGTAACAAGCCTAGATTTTCTGGCACATCATCCACAATCAGAATAACAGCTTGCTCATTTGGCGAAGCTTGCTGAAAAGAAACATGTTGCGTACTCATTACTTATCCTGAATTAATCGTTGCGCGTGTTTTAAATCAAACTTTTGAATAGCCTGTTCAAGCTGTTCCCATAACTCATTATGCTCCGGAAAATTTTGACGGCATTGCATTAAAGTCTGTTGAATTCCTCGAATATAACCCTGTCCAATTAAATCATTTAACTGTTGCAAGCTTTGCGGTAAATCAAGCAGATCATTATTTTCTGGTTGTTGAATTGGTGTATGAACAGCAGCTTGCTCTTGCTTATATATATTTAAATCGAGTGCTTGAACTTCTTTATTTTCAAGGAGTGTCTCTGATTTGGAATCAATCCACACCAAGCCCAATTTATCTCCAATTTTACTCAGCAACAAATTGAGATCGATTGGTTTTAGCATAAAGTCTTCACTTAAGACCGCATCTTGTGGATTGACTTCGCGCTCGCCTGCATTGGCTGAAATAATTAAGATCGGCACATTGGTAATATTATTCTGACGCAATAATCGTGCTGTTTCCCACCCGCCCATCAAAGGCATACTTAAATCCATCAAAATCAGGTTCGGCTGAAAAATAGGTACACGTCTTAAACAGTCAATACCCGACTCGGCTTCTTCAATCATAAATCCCAAAGGTTTGAGAAAATTAGCGACTAAGCCTCGGTCCACAGCTTCATTATCGACAACCAAAATTCGTTTACGCTCGCCTTGATAACCCGTAATTTGGTTGGAGTAAACATTAGAAATCGGATGAACTACTTCTTTTGAAGGTAAGTAAAACTTAATCTTAAATTGTGAACCCTGATTGAGCTGACTAGTCACAGATAACTGGCCACCAAGTAAATCGACTAATAATTTTACAATTGGTAGTCCGAGTCCTGTTCCGGTAAATCCGCCTTGAACCACATTACTGCCCCGTTCAAACGGATTAAAGATTCGCTCTAAATCTGCCTCGGCAATACCACAGCCCGTATCTCTAATTTCAAAATAAGCCGTTTGAAAACGGTACTCAACTTTTAAAGTAATTGTGCCGCTCGTTGTAAACTTTAAAGCATTGCCCAGCAAATTGATCAGCACTTGCTCTAAGCGTTTTTTATCGGTACGAACATAGTGCGGTAGGTTTTCTCCAATTTCATAAACAAACTGTAAATTCTTCTGTTCAAACTGTGGCTGAAACATTTGAATAATTTGTTCAATAAAATTTGGGAAATGAACGTCCACTACATTTAAAGAAATCTTGCCTGTTTCAATTCGCGCTAAATCTAGTAAACCATCAATCAGTGAAGTTAAATGCTGCCCACTACGGCTAATCACGCCGAGCGCCATTTTGCCTTGTTCTGAGAGCTGCTCTTGTTTTTGAAGCAATTGGCTATAGCCCAAAATACTATTTAGGGGTGTTCTTAGTTCGTGGCTAATACCAATGACATAACGGCTTTTTGCATCATTTGCCCGTTCTGCTGAAATTCTGGCGTCTTGTAAGTCTTTTGAAGTGACTTCATGGGCAGCAATTTCATCAATCAATAATGCTGTTTGCTGGTGTGTTTCGATTTCAGCATTACGACGGCTTTCATCGTTTAATACGAGCCACCAAGCAGCAACACTCATCAATAGAAATAAAATGGTATAAATTTTGACAAATAGCGTAAATAGCTGAGGAACGGCTGCCGCATTAATGGTTTCTAAATAGGTTTTTTCTTGGATATAAACCAGACTTAAACTCACTGCCAGAACAATCGACAGCCCTAAAGTCAGTAATAAATATAAACTGACTCGACTATTTAAACGGCTCGCCCAGCGTTCTGGTAAATAGTGCCAGATGGCTTTTTTGAGCTGTACTGACCAACGTGCATCGGGTTTACATAAATCGTGACAGCGTGCTTCAAGTGAACAGCATAGAGAGCAAATCCTACCGTTATAGGCTGGGCAACCCGCCATATCGGCAAGTTCATAGTCCCGTTCACACACGACACAGTTAGCAACCGAAGTCGCCTGAATTTTTTCAGGTTGGCGTGCAATGTAATATTTGCCTTTAGTTAGGTAAGCAATGATAGGAACGCATAAAACCGCGCTCCCCAAAGCAATAAAACTCGCCAAACCTTTCGCCATGAGTCCGAAAAAGCCCAAGTAACTCAGCATCGATAACACTGAGGCAATCATTAAGGCACCCACACCTACGGGGTTAATGTCATATAAATAAGCACGGCGAAATTCAATTCCTTTCGGGCTTAGACCTAAAGGTTTACAGATAATTAAATCGGCAACAACGGCACCAATCCATGCCAAAGCGATATTGCTATATAGCCCCAAAATGCGTTCAACCGCATGGCTAATTCCCATTTCCATCAAAACAATGGCAATAAAAACGTTAAAAAGTAGCCAGACAATTCGCCCCGGATGGCTATGAGTTAAGCGCGCAAAAAAGTTGGACCATGCCAGTGAACCAGCGTAGGCATTGGTCATATTAATTTTAATTTGCGCCAAGCAAACTAGTGCTAGAGTCAATATTAAAGCAAGCTGAGGGTTTGGAATAAATTGTTGATAGGCAACCCAATATAGATAAGTCGGATTGTCTAGTTCAGAGACAGGAATAAACAGCTGAAAAGCCAACACCATCAGCAGCATGCCCATTAGAACTTTTAGAAATCCAAAAATAATCCAAGATGGACCACCTAGAAAAACGGCAAAACGCCATGCAGTTCTGTTCTTTTCTTTTTGCGGTAAGAAACGTAAATAGTCGGCTTGCTCACCAATTTGGATCACAAATGAAAAAATAAGAGTGCACGCCGCACCAAAGTAATACAGATTAAAGTCAGTTGAGTTTGAAACCGCCCCAACAAAATGCAGGCTACTACTTAAAATTTGTGGTTGTTTCCAAAGTACAAAAAACCACGGTAACAACAGCAATAAGAGCCAGATTGGTTGTGTGATCGCCTGAACTTTATTAATAAAACCAATGCCTTTGACTACTAAAGGCAAAATCACTAAGGCAGAAATTAAGTAACCAATAACTTGCGGGATACCTAAAGCAAGTTCAAGTGCCATCGCCATAATTGCAGCTTCAAACGCAAGCAAAATAAAGGTAAAGCTCGCATAAATTAGAGATGTAATGGTCGAGCCAATGTAGCCAAAACCTGCACCACGAGTAAGCAGATCAACATCTACATTATATTTTGCAGCGTAATAACTGATCGGCCAACTGGTTAAAAATATAATGGTACATACGACAATTGCTGCCCATACTGCATTGCTAAAGCCATACTGCCAAAGCATGGTTGCCCCAATGGCTTCCATAGCCAAAAAGCTAACGGTCGAAATTGCGGTGTTGGTAACGGTCCAAGGTGACCATTTTCTTACTGAGGTAGGTGCATAGCGGAGCGCATAATCTTCGATGCTTTCATCTGCCACCCAAATATTATATTCACGGCGTGTTTTGATCACACGTTGCGGCGCTTGTTGGGGGCGTGAAGAATCTGACATAACACTCGTATTTGGCAGGTGGCTGTATTAAATCCAGCAATCCTTATGCCAAAAGTCATTTATCATGGCGATTTTCTCGAATACGCACATATACGCAAAATAACGTATTTTCAATTTTTCCCAAAAATCACACACTCAAAAACATCAAAAAACAATGATCAATATTTGTGTTGATTGACTGAAAATGATTGGGAGATTGATGTTATGAGTGTATCTGAACATCCAAATCTGGACACTGTGCAAGGTACAGATTCACAAAAAGCAGTGAATGAAACCTTAGAAGATTATACTTTACGTTATGCTCCACACAGCTTTCGGCGCTGGAGTCCCAAAGTTGTCGCTATTACTGCACTTGGTGGTATTGCCTATCTTGCTGACTTTTCTATTGGTGCCAGTATTGGTATGTCTTACGGAACAACCAATGCTGTTTTCTCCATTTTATTTGCAGCGATTATTATCTTCTTAACTGGCATTCCTTTAGCCTACTACGCAGCGCGCTATAACATCGACCTTGACTTGATTACCCGCGGCGCAGGTTTTGGTTATATCGGCTCAGTCCTGACCAGTATCATTTTCGCCAGTTTCACGTTTATTTTCTTTGCCCTTGAAGGTTCAATCATGGCGCAAGGGTTACTACTCGGTTTAGGCATTCCGCTTTGGGCAGGTTACCTCATCTCAACAGTTATGGTCATACCGCTGGTGATTTACGGCATGAAAGCCTTAAGTAAATTACAAGTCTGGACTACCCCACTTTGGCTCGTTCTGATGATTGGTCCTGTGGCCTATCTAATTTATCAAGAACCTACCTTAGTTAGCCAATTTGCAACTTTTACAGGTAACGAAGGATTTGCAACCGTAGACATGGCTGCAATCATGCTGGGTGCTGGTATATGTTTATCACTCATCATGCAAATTGGTGAGCAAATTGATTACTTACGTTTCATGCCTGCTAAAACAAAAGAAAATAGCAAAGCATGGTGGGCTGCGGTTATTTCAGCGGGTCCGGGTTGGGTGATTTTAGGGGCAATTAAACAAATTATTGGGGCATTTTTAGGTTTCTATTTACTTACTAAAATACCGGGCGTAAACAGTACTGAACCTGTTCAACAGTTTAATGCGGCGTTTCATGACATGCTTCCGGGTTGGGCTGCTTTAACACTTGCAGTGATTTTGGTGGTTATTTCTCAAATTAAAATTAATGTGACCAATGCTTACTCTGGTTCCCTTGCATGGACAAGTGCCTACACACGTATAAGCAAACATTATCCGGGCCGTATTGTCTTTGTAATGGTGAACTTGGCAATTGCACTTGCTTTGATGGAAGGCAATATGTTTGCGGTACTGGGTAAAATCTTAGGATTCTATTCAAACTTTGCAATTGCATGGGTTGTAGTTGTTGCAACAGACATTTCAATCAACAAATATGTTTTAAAACTTTCACCTAAAGAGCCGGAATACCGCCGTGACATGCTATACAACGTAAACCCTGTCGGTATGGTTGCATTCCTTGTATCAGCAGGCTTATCGATTGCAGCATTCTTCGGCTTACTCGGTAGTTTCTTGGCACCTTACTCACCGCTTATCGCACTTGTGCTTGCTTTTGTATTAACACCCATCATGGGCTTACTAACCAAAGGAAAATACTACATCAAGTCACACGATGATGGTATTAAAGAACCACGTTATGATGCTGAAGGCACTCCTGTTGCTACCGTCTATCACTGCCGCGTATGTGAGCAAGGCTATGAGCGTCCAGATATTATGTTCTCTCACAAACATAACGGTACGATCTGTTCTTTGTGTAAAACACTCGATGCTTAAATATTCTTAAAACTAAAAAAAGAAGCTTTAAAGCTTCTTTTTTTATATCTGATGATCCTTAGCCAATCGGGAATAAACGTTCAGGTACTACATCTTTCATCACAATGGTTGAGATGAGTCGTTGCACACTTGGAATAGCAGATAATTTTTCATCGTACAAACGCTGAAAAGCGGGTAAATCTTTAGCCACCACATGTAGTAAATAATCTGGCTCACCAAACAAACGCTGTGCCTGAATAATTTGCGGGATGTCTATCACGGCATTTTCAAACTTCTCGACTGCCTGTTTATCGCCCTCTTTAAGCGTGATAAAAACAATCGCTGAAAATTCAAATCCCACTAAGTTTGGGTCGAGTTCTGCCCGATAACCTTTGATAGCTCCTGACTCTTCTAAAGCCTTCACTCGTCTATGACAAGGTGAAATGCTCAAACCGACTTTTTCTGCCAATTCAGTAATAGATAATCGGCCATTTAATTGCAATTCAGCAAGAATCTTTTTATCTGTGCGATCCATTTAGAAAAATTTACCCCAAATGAGCGTGATATGAGCAAACATTTAAAAGCACATTCTAAATACATGAGCATATTATTTTCAACAAGCTCGCATAAATAGGGATTTTTTCTAAACCACGAGCGAAACCTTTGGAAAATAGTTTGCTGAGATAAGCATATGGCTTTTAACATTTTTATTGCATTTTGGAGTGTCTCCATTCTTTTTATTATTACGCCAGGGGCAGACTGGGCCTATGCCATTTCGGCAGGGATTAAAGGCAAAGTCGTCGTACCCGCCGTCGCAGGTATGCTATTTGGACACTTTATTACGATTTTATTGGTAGCGGCTGGTGTTGGTCTGCTTGTAGCAAATAATCCAACTGCTCTAATGATTCTTACTGTTGCGGGTTCTGCTTATTTGTTATGGATGGGTATAAACTTATTACTTACCCCTCCTACTCCAAACAAATCTGGTTCTGAAAAAGCTCAGTCATGGTTGAGCTGGGCAACCAAAGGCGTTTACGTGAGTGGATTAAATCCGAAAGTTTTTTTACTCTTTTTAGCTCTGCTTCCTCAGTTTATTGATATTAATGCTTCATGGTCAGTGACAACACAAATTCTTGCCTTCGGTGTTGTCCACATGATTAGCTGCGCAATAATTTACTTAATAGTGGGTTATGGTTCAGAGGCTATTTTAAAAACCAGACCACAAGCAGCACAGTTAGTTGGTCGTTTTTCAGGTGGTTTGATGGTCATTATCGCAACGTGCTTATTGATTGGGCAAATTTAAAAGTCATTCAACAAAAGTTACTGGCCTCCATTTCAGGTCAGTAACTTAAATAATAAATATAAGAAAAAATTATCTCATTCGTTTGAGGTTATACGTCACGACTCCCCAAATAACCAGTTCTTGCCCCTCTTCAATATAAATATTCTGATAATCAGGGTTCTCTGCTTTCAGCCAAACTTTAGGTGGATGAAATTGACTATCAATCATTAAGCGCTTCACAGTGAAATCATTGTCGATGAGTGCAATCACAATATCACCTGATTTAGCGGGAATGCTACGGTCCACAATAAGCGGATCATTAATATCAATTCCAGCATCTAACATGGATAAAGAGTTGGCTTTAACAATAAACGTGGCATTTTCATTTCTAATTAAATATTCATTTAAATCGAGCGCTTGCTCAATATCATCTTGCGCAGGTGAAGGAAAACCTGCCGCAACACGTTCAGTTGCCAAAGGAATATGGTAAATTTTATCGTTATTCGGGTGGACCTGCTGAACATTAAGTTTTGAGTTAAAGTCGGTTAAGTTATTGGTTTTGACATTATTCAGTAACCAATTTTTGATAAAGTTAACTTGAGACTCGGGGACACGAATGACTTTGGTGGGTTCATTGAACTGTGCTTTACGTCCGGCATTTTCTCGTACACCGCCATGCTCGAACTCTTTTTTCTTTGGCATATTGCCTCCATTCCACTGTTCAAATCCTACACAAACAATGTAACTTGAAAAAGTTACATTTTCAAGTTGACGAAATATTTTTTTTGCATAACAATAAATCTCATGATCAGATTTTAATCCATTTTGCTTTTAACAGGGATGTTTTAACCAAAATGGCAATTTGAAGAAAATCAAAACCTATTTCGGAATAGTCGTTATCGCTGACTGTTTTTGATTTTTATCAAATGAGATTCTGAACACTTAACATTCTGGTTAAATTCAGTTTTTTGGTATGGAGACATGCGAAATGAAAAATCAACGTGATGCGGTTTTAGGTTATGCAAATGAGCAACATGCTTACTATATCCGCCTAATTGAAAATGATGCGGTTTTAGGTGAAAGCTACGGATTATTTTGTGAAAATCCAGATAGCGAAGCAGCCGAAAGTATTATGACGACACTTTTTTTGAAAAAATCTTTTTGGTTAAACGGTTCTGAATACCTTGATATTGTAAAAGGCCTACAACCTCTCCCTCAGTAAATACAGTAAGTAAGCTAAAAACAAAGGAGGCAAAAGCCTCCTTTGTTTCTAAAACATTCTGCTTAAGACGTAAAACGTCCGTAGGCATCACGTTTTTGATTACGAGAGTTTTGACCACGGCCATCATAATCATCGTCGTCATCACGGCTGCGACCACGACCTCGTCCACCTGAGCGGCCACGATCGTCATCATCATCGTCATCACGACTGCGGCCACGACCTCGTCCGCCTGAACGGCCTCCGCGATCGTCATCATCATCGTCATCACGACTGCGGCCACGACCTCGTCCGCCTGAGCGGCCTCCGCGATCGTCATCATCATCGTCATCACGGCTGCGACCACGACCTCGTCCGCCTGAACGGCCTCCGCGATCGTAATCATCATCATCGTCATCACGGCTGCGGCCACGGCCTCGTCCGCCTGAACGGCCTCCGCGATCGTCATCATCATCGTCATCACGGCTGCGGCCACGGCCTCGTCCGCCTGAGCGGCCTCCGCGGTCGTCATCATCATCGTCATCACGGCTGCGACCACGACCTCGTCCGCCTGAGCGGCCTCCGCGATCATCGTCATCATCATCATCACGGCTGCGACCTCGACCTCGTCCGCCTGAACGGCCGCGATCGTCATCATCATCGTCATCACGGCTGCGACCTCGGCCTCGTCCACCTGAACGGCCGCGATCGTCATCATCATCATCGTCATCACGGCTACGACCTCGGCCTCGGCCACCTGAACGGCCACCGCGATCGTCATCATCATCGTCGTCATCACGGCTACGACCTCGGCCTCGACCACCTGAACGACCACCGCGATCGTCATCGTCGTCATCATCACGGTCGCGACCTCGGCCTCGACCACCTGAACGGCCACCGCGATCGTCATCATCGTCGTCATCATAACGGCTTCGGCCGCGACCACCTGAGCGGCTACCGCGATCGTCATCATCGTCGTCATCGTCACGGCCGCGGCCACGACCATTACGACCATCATTTTTATGGCTTAATGCACCCGCTTCACGCGCTTCTTCAGACGTAAATTCATGAGCGTTACCACTTGCATGGGCTGCTCGGCCAGCTTCACGAGCTTCTTCAGAGGTAAACTCATGTGCATTACCACTCGCGTGAGCAGCTCGCCCACCTTTGCTGGCTATTTCTCGTACTCTTTCAGGATCCATACTTGCAAATCCACGATTTGAAGTACCTGTTCTATTGTTATCATCATCTTCATATCTAGTATTAGCCATAGTTATATCTTCCTATATTTAATTATAGTCACTACCGCTTTTGGTTAACGGATTTAATAACAATAGAATATCTATAATATTTTCCCACCCAAGTGATGTATCAATCCTTTTAAATGTATATCAATCAAAAAATGAAATTTCTTATAAACATATTATTTTTAAAATATTTTAAAAATTTTAATTATTAATAATTTTACTCTTTAAATATTGGATATACTCATTATTACCTAAGGGCACACTACAATATATTTTTACAAACACAGTTAAAATATTTTAACTGATAACAAAAAATTTCAAAATGTACAAAACAGTAAACTAACACAACATCAGATCTATTGAGAAAATAACAAGCAAACAATTATTTTAATTAAAAAACAATAACATATATCATTACATTTTCAGAATTAATTTACTTGAGAGATTAATATGAATATTTAAAACTATTTTTAATAAGATGGTTTGAGTAACTTAACTATGCAATTAAAAAATCAACAGTCAGCTCTACAATATATCCATATTTCTATCCCTGAAATTTTACTAGGACATATTAAGTCCAAAAACTCATGGCAGGACTATGACAAAGAATGGAGCTATAGATTAGACCCACCTCATGCAAGTCATCCCTTCCAAAGAGACTTATATATTATTAAATCAAAAAATATAGAACATGAAGATATAAAACTGTTGCTAGATAATATAGCTATTAAAAATAATAAAAATTCAGAAAATATAGATGGAGCAAAAGAAATTATTAAAAAAATATTAGATTTATCTAATAATATACCGATAGAAAACTGGTTAGAGGATACAGGAAATAGATCTATTATTGAAAGCATGATTGATAAAAACAAAATCAAGTTAATCGATATTATTTAGCCCTCAAATATAAAAATATTTTTTTACAACCTTACAAATAAAATAACAAAGACAACTTATTAAAAAATTCATTTTACTCACATTTACGCGGTAACAGCTCACTATATGAAAATTAGATATTACAACCGAGGTATTTAAAAATGGAAAACTCAACAAACCAGTATCCAACATCTGCCCCCGCACAAGTTCAATCTCATCAACCAGGCGATCAGGAAAAAATGCACCCTGAACCTGAGATAATAAAAAGTACCCATAAAGGTAGCGATAAGCTAAAAGATAAAGTTGCCGTTATTAGTGGTGGCGATAGCGGTATAGGTCGTTCTGTCGCAGTATTGTTTGCTCGTGAGGGCGCTGATATTGCGGTACTTTATCTCGAAGAAGATCAAGATGCCGAAATCACTAAACAACTCGTTGAAAGAGAAGGACAACATTGCCTTTTATTAAAAGGTGATATTTCAGACCCAGATGTTGCAAAACTCGATATTGATAAAGTTCTACAACATTACGGCAAAATTAATATTTTAGTGAATAACGCTGGTGTGCAATATCAACAAAAAGAAATTGAAAGTATTAGTAATGAGCAATTAGAAAAGACATTTAAAACTAATATTTTCCCAATGTTTTATCTTACTAAAGAAGCCATTCCTTATATGGAAGAAGGTGACAGTATTATTAACACCACCAGTATTACCAGCTATCAAGGCCATGATGAGCTCATTGATTATGCAAGTACCAAAGGTGCGATTACGACTTTTACGCGTAGCTTATCGAACAATTTAATGAAACAGAAAAAAGGAATTCGGGTAAATGGTGTTGCACCAGGACCCATCTGGACACCATTAATTCCAAGCAGTTTCGATGCAGAAACCGTTAAAGAATTTGGTAAAGATACCCCAATGGGAAGAATGGGACAACCAAGTGAAGTTGCTCCCGCCTATCTTTTTCTTGCCTCAGATGATGCAAGTTACATTACAGGTCAGGTCATTCATGTAAATGGTGGTCAAATCGTAAATGGTTAATTCCTAAAATATAAAAAAGCCCTGAAAGTTAAAACTTTCAGGGCTTTTTTGTTTGTTAAGCCGGTATCTGAGCAGCTATTTGTTCTCGTGACCAAACACGATGAGCCATAATCAAGTTTTTGAACTTTTCAGCAATCGGCTGGAATTCATCTCCAACTAGAGTGCCTTCATCGGGAACTAAACCTAGTGGTTCAAGTAAATCAGATTTATTACCTAAAAACGCAATTGGTTTTAAATGCTTGTAAGCCTCTAATAGATAATGGCGAGTTACCCCGTCTTGCATGACAGCGTTTAAGTTATCACCATCAGGAATAATCACTGCATCATACGCAATTGACGGTTCAGCCATTTGCATACCATCAGCCGTAATAATATTGTCTTGATGATCTTTTACAGGAGCTAAGCTTGGCGCTAATAAATGAAGAGTCACCCCTTCTTTAATTGCCCAGTTTTTCATAGCTTCTAATGCATCAGATTTCACTAAATTATGAATAAGTACTGCAACTTTTCGACCTTGAATATCTTGGGGTGGGAAAGCTAAGAAAGATAATTTAGCCGATTTTTCAACTGCGGTTTTTTTATAATCTAGCGTTAAATCAGGCACTTCAATTCCTAAATTAGCGCCTACTTGTCGTGCTAAGTCGAGATCAATATTTGCCAAAATTTGTTGAACTTGGCGCTCACGGATGTGTTTTCGTTGCACTTTACTTAATTCAAAAGTATAGGCATCGACCACATGCTTTTGCTCATGAGGGGCAAGGCTCTTGTAGTAAAGGCGCGGTTGTGAAAAATGATCAGAAAAAGTCTCGCTTCTTTGACGAAGTTTATGTCCGCTAATCTGTTCAGGATAGCTTTCAAAACCGCCGTTTGAAGCAGCAGGTGGGGTTTCGGCTGGCCAATCATTATCAATTGAGTTTGGTTGATATGAAGCCTGCCCTTTATGAATCGTATGCTGGTGAATACCATCACGTTGATTATTATGGAATGGACACACAGGTTTATTGATCGGAATTTGATGGAAGTTTGGTCCACCTAAACGGCTTAACTGGGTATCGGTGTATGAAAATAGACGTGCTTGTAGAAGCGGGTCATTTGTAAAATCAATTCCCGGCACAATATGTCCTGGACAGAAAGCCACCTGCTCTGTTTCTGCAAAGAAATTATCTACATTTCTGTTCAAAACAAATCGGCCGATTGGTGTCACTGGAACCAACTCTTCAGGAATAATTTTTGTCGGGTCCAATAAGTCGAAGTCAAAGTTCATCTCGTCTTCTTCTTCAACAATTTGTACACCGAGCTCCCATTCAGGATAAACCCCATTCTCAATCGCTTCATAAAGATCACGACGGTGGAAATCCGGGTCTTTACCTGCAAGCTTTTGAGCTTCATCCCATACTAGCGCACTTAAACCTTGTTTAGGGGTCCAATGGAATTTCACAAAATGTGATTTTCCTTCGGCATTAATAAGACGGAATGTATGAACCCCAAACCCTTGGATTGAGCGTAAATTACGTGGAATTGCACGGTCTGACATAGCCCAAATCACCGCGTGTGCTGACTCAGGTACTAAAGACACAAAATCCCAGAAAGTATCATGTGCAGTTGCTCCTGTTGGTATTTCTGTATCTGGTTCAGGTTTTACTGCATGAACAAAGTCTGGAAACTTAATCCCATCTTGCACAAAAAACACAGGCGCATTGTTGCCGACTAAATCAAAATTACCCTCTTGGGTATAAAATTTAATGGCAAAACCACGAATATCACGGACCGTATCAGCAGAGCCACGTGGTCCCTGCACTGTTGAGAAGCGTACAAAAATTGGAGTTTGAATGGTTGGGTCAGTCAAAAAACCAGCTTTTGTTAAACGCTCATTTCCTTCATAAGCCTGAAAGTAACCATGAGCGCCCACGCCACGTGCATGCACAATACGCTCAGGAATACGTTCATGGTCAAAATGAGTAATCTTTTCTCGTAAAATAAAATCTTCTAATAGTGTCGAACCGCGAATACCTGCTCTTAAACTATTCTGGTTATCAGCAATTTTAACCCCTTGATTTGTGGTTAATGCTTCATTGGTTGCATCGTCTCTGACTGAGTCTAATTGTTCAGTTTTTTGGGTAGTATTGGCTTTATTTGCAGCATCAGCACCAGCCATTTCACTTGTTTTATTTGTTGATTTAACATTATCAGTCATGTTCATTACCTATGTTTTAAAGTTAAACGTGGGGTGAATTAAAAACTTCAAGAGTTAGTTTTGTTAAAGGAACTTAAATATGGAAAAAGGAGCTCGACATATTTACGTGTGCTCCAAAGCCCAATGCTTTTATGGTGTGAATCTGGAGCCAAAAACGGAGTCAGCTTGCATATTTTTATGGCAAGATCAGGTGTCTGACGTATACGCTCTTGGAGCGCATCAAGTTCGCCATCAGAAATATAGCTAAACAGATAATCTTGGATACGCTGGCTATTCTTTAGTTCTCTGCTGTAGGCCAAGTAGTTAGAAGAATGATCACTACCTGCAATCCAGTCATGAATAATTTGTCGTTCTACAGGGTTAAATACCCCAAACATTTTTCCATTTTCTTCATTAATCATTCGCCAGAATACGCTCTGTTCAGGGTCGGTATTCAATTTAATCCACTTGTGATTAATGAGATGTGTAACTAAGCCTTTAACGTCTTCTGGATTTGATAACCATTGGTTAATGGTTTTGCATCCAAACTGTCTGGTTTCGTTATGTATTAGCTGACCCACGAGCGCTTTTCTTTTTAAAATTTTAAGGACTAAATCTTCAAGATTTAAATTTTTAATAATTTTTGAAGAAGAAACGCCATGGTTATTAAGAGCAAAACCACGTTTTAATTTATTAAAGAAAGCTTCTTTATCTCTGTATTTATCGTAAATATTTTCTATAACTTTAATTGCTTTATCTGCATGTCCATTATCAATATTGTCGATAGTAATGTGTAAATTAAAATATTTTGAATCAATACCAAGTTCTGCAAGCTCATAATTACTAATGAGGAGATGCAGTGGCAGTTGCTCATAACCTAAATTGAAGCCGACAATTTCGGGAATAAACTCAGGTGGAGCATAACCAAGCGCCAGCTGAATCACGGCATTATGATAGTATTCATCCTCTAAAAGCAGATCAAAGCTATCGAGTCCTAGACTACGCAGCAAGTCCTCATAGATACAGACGTGATTTGCTTTAGGCTCACCAAGTCCAAGCTCTTCTAGATAGGTAATAATAAGGTCATGAAAAACCGGATCGTTCCAGTAGTGAACTGAACTATATAACCATGCACCATCTACCTTTTTAGTTGGAGAGACCTTAATTAAAAATTCAAATGCCTGACCGACATTCTGGAAGTATTCTCTCTCACCCCCACTTTGTCTACGGTTTAGATAAGCCTGAAATAACTCACAATTTTGTTTATTGTCGTTTTCACACCATTCTTTAACTGTATTTATAGTTGCAGGAAAATCAATTTCCTTTTGATCTATTTTATCTATTTCTTCATTAAGAAAATCTCTTGCTTTCTTCTCTTTTTCAAAACTAGAAATATCAGGATCAAGGAAAAAAACAAATAATTCGTAATAGTTCTGTTGATTATCTTGTAATAGGTCTAATAATCTTTTTTTCACTACAACAGGCATTTCTATTCTCCTTTAGTGAGATATAAATTACCATACTTTAACCAAACTATAATCCCAGCCTATCTTTGTTATATTACGTTATTAAGAAATCTCATATATTTTTAAATCATTAAAATTCAATAACATAAAAAATAACACAAACTTACATTCTCAACTTTAGAATAATTTAACTATCTGTTTTTATAAAAAATATATAAATAACAAACTAAATTTACATTTGAGTTACTTTTAAAATTATAAAGGCTAAAAACTTAACAAAAAGAAATTAAAAATAATTTTATAAATAAATTAAAACAGTTTTAGGGAGAAAACAAATGTTTAACTCATGTTGCAAATTACTAGCACAGGAAAAAATTAAAATCGGGCGAATTCAAACATGAGGTGCGACAGTTTCAAAAGCCATATGATAATCAACAA
>ERZ501024.108-NODE-108-length-29449-cov-92.483092_pt1 | contig 29449 bp, 31 predicted proteins | sample MGYA00248893_ERZ501024 | MGnify/ENA primary metagenome ERZ501024 (study PRJEB25958, sample SAMN03398501) | human skin metagenome | study: EMG produced TPA metagenomics assembly of the Human Skin Microbiome Metagenome (human skin metagenome) data set. | reverse complement strand
CATCGCCAGCTCATTATTCTAAACACCCCCATTCTAATGAATGGGGGTGTTTTTTTATGCGCGGAATTTGTATCCTCAATTCTTTAGATACTGAAATTGATTCAAATTATAAAGAAATAAAGCTACTCTAAAATTATTTACCTAATTAGAAATTTAATATGCAATGGATCGTAATTAAAACTTTCTCATTTCCTTATGAGGCACAAATTGCAAAGACTCAACTAGAAGCATTTGGAATTCCTGTTTATATTGAAAATGAGCATACAATTAATATGGATTGGTTTTATTCTAATGCTTTAGGTGGGGTTCGTTTATTAGTTCCAGAAAACTATGTTGATGAAGCGAAGTCATTTCTTGAAAAAGACTTTAGTGATGAGCTTGAACAAAAGTTTGGGGAGAGTAAAGAATGTTGCCCTGAGTGTGGAAGCTTGGATATAGAAGTTAATAATAAAGGAAAAAAATCTGCCTTTTTAGCGTTTATGTTTTTGGGCCTACCTTTATTTTCTTTTAGAAATGGTAATAGATGTAAGCGTTGTGGACACTTTTGGAATTAAATATATAGTAAACGATTATTGATTATCTTAATTATGGAACCTAATGTAGAGGTATTGGATTTAGTTCTATCTCTGCAATTAGTGTACTAGGCGGAGAAGCCATTGATATTAAATAAAATAAATTATTTTGATGGCCGTTCAATTTAATAAATATAAGGACTTATTTAATGGTAAATAAAAAACAGCTAACTCAAAAGCAAATAGAGTTACTCCTTGAATTATTAAAGAATAGATTTGAAAAAAATACACATCGTCATACAGAAATAGAGTGGTCGGATGTGCAAAATAAACTAATTAAGGTTCCTGATAAACTTTGGTCATTGCTGGAAATGGAAAATACAGGAGGGGAGCCTGATGTTATTGCTTATGATCAGCAGAAAGACGAATATTTATTTGTAGATTGCTCTCTTGAGACACCTAAAGGTCGTAGAAGCCTTTGCTATGATCGTGAGGCTCTAGAATCTAGAAAAGATCATCCTCCTAAAAATAGCGCAATAGATATAGCTAAGGAAATGGGTGTTGAACTTTTAACAGAAAAGCAATATTACCAATTACAAGAAATTGAAGAGTTTGACCTTAAAACATCAAGTTGGCTCAAAACCCCAAATGAGATTCGTAAACTAGATGGAGCACTTTTTGCTGATCGTCGATATGGTCGTGTCTTTATTTATCATAATGGAGCGCAGTCTTATTATGCTGCTCGTGGTTTTCGTTGTTGCTTAAAAGTATAGGCATTGCATTGTATTTCAATAAACAGAAGAAGCTTTGATGTTTTATGCCAAGAAAATGGAGATTCTTGCAACTTTTGATTGATGGCAAACATGACAAGATATGTTCTGGAATTAAATAAAAACATCAGGACATCTGTAGAAATGCAACCAAACCCAATTTACTATAATGAACAACATATTGCTTTTGCTGATAATGTTCGTCGATTTGTACAAAAAGAAATAGCTCCTTTCGTTAATGAATGGGATGAGGCTGAGACATTCCCCAGAGAGCTATATAAGAAGGCTGCTGAAATTGGTCTATTAGGTTTAGGTTTTTCTGAGGAATATGGCGGTATTCCTGATGCAGATCCATTTTATTCATTACTGGCTGGTGTAGAAATGGCAAAAGCTGGTTCAGGTGGGGTGCATATTTCACTTATGGTCCATACCATTGGAGCGCCACCGGTTCAGCATTTTGGAAGTGAAGAACTAAAGTCAAGAGTTTTACCAGAGATTATTTCTGGTGAAAAGATTTCAGCATTGGCGATTACAGAACCGGGCGGTGGTTCTGATGTGGCTACATTACAAACTAAAGCTGTTCGTGATGGTAATTACTACATTGTCTCGGGTGAGAAGACATTTATCACGTCAGGGATTCGTGCAGATTACTATACAGTTGCGGTGCGTACAGACCCAACTAAAACAGGTGCAGAAGGCATTTCAATGTTGCTCGTTGATGCTCACAGTGAAGGAATTACTAAAACACCTTTGAAAAAAATGGGATGGTGGGCTTCAGATACGGCACATTTGCATTTTGATCAAGTACGAGTACCTGCATCAAATCTGCTCGGTAAAGAAAACGCTGGTTTTAAAGTTATTATGAATAACTTTAATATGGAGCGGTTCTTCTTGGGGGTAGTGGCGTATGGCTATGCATTAGTCTGTTATGAAGAAGCTTTAGACTGGGCGCAACAAAGGAAAACTTTTGGTAAGAGATTAATTGATCATCAGGTGGTTCGTCATAAATTAGTAGATATGGCGACACAATTGACCTCAACACGAGCCTTGCTTGAAGAAACTGCATGGAAAATGACTCAGCCGAAGTTACAAGGACCTGAGTTGGTGGCACAAATTTCAATGCTCAAAAATGTTGCGACTCGCACTATGCAATTTTGTGCTGATGCGGCTGTACAAACGTTGGGAGGTATGGGCTTTATGCGTGGAACTAAATCTGAACGTATTTACCGTGAAGTAAAGGTCAATATGATTGGCGGTGGTGCTGAAGAAATTATGAAAGATTTGATTAGTAAGCAGCTTGGTTATTGATTCTGCAAAGGTGGTCATTGAGCCACCTTTTTTATTTCAAAGCCATCTCCCAGACCATTTCAGTTAACTCATCAATTTTGACTTTACCTTCAGATTTATACCAAGTGACAGTCCATGAAATCGCACCACCAACTAATCTTCGCCAAATAAAGGCATCATGTTTTATTTGGCCCTGAGTACGTAACTTTTCAATGACATCTAACCAGATTTGTTCATATTCATTACGCATTTCTAAAAGATAATTTTGTTTTTCTTTTGACAGCGCAAACCACTCATAAACTAAAACAGCCATGGCTGCACCAGTATCTCCAGTAATTGAAATGAGTTCTGCTTTAATAAGAGCTCGTAATTGGTGTTCTGGATCGGTAGATTGAGCTGCGGCCTCTTCTAAACGAGCAAGATTGTAAATGATAGTTTGCTCCATTACGTGAGCGAGGATGTCATCTTTACTCTTAAAGTGATGAAATAAGCTACCTGATTGAATTCCAATAAATTGAGCAAGTTCGCGGACAGTGGTTTTATCATAACCTTGTTTGTGAAATAGATAGGCAGCCCCCTGTAATAAACGACCACGTGGACTATCATCAAAGCAAGAAATATTTGGAATCTGTTCAATTGAAGTAGCAATCATACGAAAGCTGGATCCTTTATATAAAAATATTTACGGAAAAAATTTTGCTAAATCTCACCATGTTTTCGGCTAGTTGTCGAGTTTGGCAGTTTTAGTCAATTTCACAATAACATTTTGCTCTTTACAAACCAAGCGCTTGCTTGGTAATGTTGAGTGTAATTTTTAAACAAAATAATGAGAAACAAGATGGCAACTAATCAACAGGATGATGAGCGTGTCGTAAAAATAGGGTGTGCCTCTGGGTTTTGGGGAGATACCAATACTGCCGCTTTTCAGTTGGTGCATTTGACCGATATTAATTATTTGGTTTTTGATTACTTGTCAGAAATCACCATGTCGATTATGGCAAAAGCGAAAATGGTAGAACCGAAACATGGTTATGCTTTGGACTTTGTCAGTCGGGTGATGGCGCCTCTACTTAAAAAAATTGCAGAAAAAAAGATTAAAGTGATTAGTAATGCTGGTGGTGTTAATCCAATGGCGTGTCGAGATGCCTTGCAAAAAATAATTAAAGAATATGGTCTAGACCTGAAAGTTGCCGTGGTTTTAGGTGATGATCTTTTACCGCAACATGAGTACCTCAAACAGCAAAATATTCGGGAAATGTTTAGCGGGGAAGCTTTGCCAGAACAAGTGGCGAGTAGTAATGCTTATTTAGGGGCGGTGGCTATTCGTGATGCTTTGAATTTAGGCGCAGATATTGTGATTACTGGTCGTGTTGTTGACTCTGCTGTGGTACTTGCTCCTTTACTTCATGAATATCAATGGTCTTTAGATGACTATGACAAATTAGCACAAGGTTCCTTGGCAGGTCATGTCATTGAATGTGGAGCTCAATGTACGGGTGGTAACTTTACCGATTGGCGCTTAGTTCAGGGTTTCGACAATATAGGCTTTCCAGTCGTTGAGGTGAGTGAAGATGGCTCATTTGTTGTGACGAAACCACAGGGTACAGGTGGTCTAGTTTCCACCGCCACGGTTGCTGAACAAATTGTTTATGAAATTGGTAATCCCCAAGCATATTTACTACCCGATGTAATTGCGGATTTTAATCAGGTGCATTTAGAACAAGTTGGGGAGCACCGAGTTCGTGTGAAAGGGGCAAAAGGACAAGCACCGACTGCGCAGTATAAAGTCAGTGTGACTTACCCAGATGGATATCGGGTTTTAGTCAGTTTTTTAATTGCAGGTCGCGAAGCTCCACAAAAAGCACAAGTCATTGCTGATGCGATTTTGAATAAATGTGAGCGGGTTTTAGCAATGCGCTCAGTGCCACCTTTTAGTGAAAAATCAGTTGAAATCTTAGGGATTGAAAGTACCTATGGTGGACATGCTCAGGCATTAGATAGTCGTGAAGTTGTGGTCAAAATAGCTGTAAAACATATGTTTAAAGAAGCATGTATGTTCTTTGCATCTGAAATTGCACAGGCTTCAACAGGTATGGCTCCAGCCTTGGCAGGAATTGTTGGAGGCCGCCCCAAAGCATCTCCAGTGATTAAATTATTTTCATTTTTAATCGATAAAAATCAAGTCAATGTCGAAATTGATTTTGAAGGCAAACGTTATCTAGTTGAGGTTCCACAAAGAATTTCTACAGAGCAATTGCCTACTTTAAAGGCAAGTGAAAATGCAATTTATCAAGGAGATGAAATTGAAGTTCCTTTGATTGAAATTGCGCATGCCCGTAGTGGTGATAAAGGCAATCATAGCAACATCGGTGTGATTGCGCGTAAAGCAGACTATTTGCCATGGATCCGTGCAGCACTTACGGAAGAGGCTGTTGCAAGCTATATGCAACATGTCTTGGATGCTGAGAAAGGGCGAGTAATCCGTTATGAGTTACCGGGTTTGAATGCACTGAATTTTATGTTGGAAAATGCCTTGGGTGGCGGTGGTGTTGCAAGCTTACGTATCGATCCACAAGGCAAAGCATTTGCACAGCAATTATTGGATATGCCTGTAAAAGTTCCGGCACATCTTTTAGAAAAATAAAATAAATGGATGAAACAAAGATGAGTTATCAATCAATATTTAGACCAGATGCTTTCGCAAATAAAGTCATTATTGTGACAGGTGGTGGCTCTGGAATAGGGCGTTGTACGGCACATGAGCTTGCGGCCCTCGGCGCTCAAGTCGTGATTACAGGACGCAAAATTGAAAAATTAGAGAAAGTAAGCCAAGAAATTATAGAAGATGGTGGCTTGGCTCATTTCATTGTTTGTGATAACCGTGAAGAAGAACAAGTGAAAAATATGATTGCCGAGGTGATTGAGAAATTCGGCAAACTAGATGGCTTGGTGAACAATGCGGGTGGTCAGTTTCCATCAGCTTTAGAGAATATTTCAGCGAATGGTTTTGACGCAGTTGTGCGTAATAACTTGCATGCAACTTTCTATTTAATGCGTGAAGCTTATAACCAATGGATGGCAAAACATGGTGGCAGTATTGTCAACATGACTGCTGATATGTGGGGTGGGATGCCGGGAATGGGACATTCTGGTGCTGCGCGTTCGGGGGTTGATAACTTAACTAAAACAGCATCGGTTGAGTGGGGGAAATCTGGTGTTCGTGTAAATGCAGTTGCACCGGGTTGGATCGTTTCATCTGGTATGGATAATTATAGCGGTGATTTTGCCAAAGTAATTATTCCAAGTCTTGCTGGTAATGTACCGTTAAAACGTATGGGAACTGAGTCAGAAGTGTCATCGGCGATTTGTTATTTACTGTCTGATGCTGCGGCTTTTGTGTCAGGTGTAACTTTGCGTATTGATGGTGCCGCATCGCAAGGGACACGAATGTATCCACTAGCTGATGCGACAAATAGTCAGTCTTATAATGGCTTCCATCGCGCGTTTATTCCTGAAATTTTTCAGAAAAAGACTGAGGCTGAGGAGGAATAACAGTGACTATTCTCCAATCCGAAATTGCTGTTGGTAGTGAACAGTATCAAAAGAATAAAGAGGCATTGCTTACTCAACTGAGAGAAGTCCGTGCAATTCAGCAAAAAAGCATTGATAAATCATATGCTGCTAAACCGAAATTCGATAAAAAGGGCAAGATTCTGCCGCATGAGCGTGTGCGGTTGTTACTCGATGCTGATTCACCTTTTGTTGAGCTGTGTGGTTTGGTCGGCTACAACATGCATGATGACAAGGATGGCTCCGAAGCTGGTGGTGGTGTAATTGCCGGCATTGGTTTTGTGAGTGGTGTGCGCTGTCTGGTTTCTGCAAGTAATAGCGCGATTAAAGGTGGGACCATGTCTCCTATGGGCGTACAGAAAACTTTGCGTTTGCAAAAAATTGCCTTAGAACAAAAACTCCCACTGATTACGCTGACCGAAAGTGGTGGTGCAAACCTTAATTATGCTGCTGAAGTATTTACTTATGGTGGTATGACATTTGCCAATCAGGCACGTCTTTCTGCGGCAGGTATTCCACAGCTTGCAGTGGTGCATGGTAATGCAACGGCAGGCGGTGCTTATCAGCCCGGTCTTTCAGATTATGTAATTGCTGTACGTAAGCAAACCGAGATGCTTCTTGCAGGTCCCCCTTTACTCTTGGCTGCCACTGGTGAAGTAGCAACAGCTGAAGAGTTGGGCGGGGCAGAAATGCATGCGCAGGTCGCTGGAACAGCAGAATATTTGGCTGAAAATGATGCTGATGGTATTCGACTTGCACGTGAAATTTTTGAACATCTGAACTGGAAAGAGCAAATCAAACCAGTTGATGTAACTTATAAAGAACCTCGTTACGATACCGAGGAATTATTGGGTGTGATTCCAAGTGATCCTAAACAACCATTTGATATGAAAGAAGTGGTTGCCCGCATTATTGACGATTCAGATTTTCTAGAATTTAAACAGGAATATGATGATTTAACGGTGTGTGGCTGGGCGAAGATTGGCGGATTACACATCGGTATTATTACCAATAATGGTCCGATTACACCTCAAGGGGCGGCGAAGGCAGCTCAGTTTATTCACTTATGTGAACAGACTAACCGCCCGTTATTATTCTTACATAACACCACTGGTTTTATGGTGGGAACCGATGCCGAGCAAAATGGCATTATTAAACATGGCTCAAAACTGATTCAAGCGGTTGCCAATTGTACCGTACCTAAAATTTCAATCGTTGTGGCAGGGTCATATGGCGCTGGTAACTACGCAATGTGTGGTCGGAGTTTATCACCAGACTTTATTTTTGCTTGGCCAAATTCGCATGTTGCTGTAATGGGTGCTGCACAAGCTGGAAAAGTACTGCGTATTGTTGCCGAAGGAAAACAAAAAGCTTCCGGACAGGAGCCGAATCCGCAAATGCTCGATTTTCTTGAGCAAAGTACAGCGATGAAATTGGAACAGCAATCTACCGCACTTTTTAATACGGCCATGTTACATGATGATGGCATTATCGATCCGCGAGATACCCGAAAATTATTAATTTTCCTTTTACAGACCATTTATGAAGCACAGCAACGAGAGCTAAATCCAACTCGTTTTGGTGTGTCCCGTTTTTAATCAACCTTTACCGCAATTAAAAAAATTAATAGGAATAACACAATGAAATTTACTAATGAACATGAAGCACTGCGCCGTACAACTCGTCAATTTGTTCAAAATGAGCTGAATCCACATATTCCAGAATGGGAGGCCGCGGGACGTTTCCCAATCCATGAAGTATTTAAGAAGATGGGGGATCTTGGTTTATTAGGAATTTGCAAGCCAGAAGAAAATGGCGGTTTAGCGTTAGATTATTCGTATAACCTCGTGGTTGCAGAAGAAATTGGCTATGCGGCTTGTGGCGGGGTGCCTTTAGCTATTGGTGTACAAACTGATATGGCAACACCTGCTTTGGCACGTTTTGGAAGTAAAGAGTTACGTGATGAGTTTTTAACACCAGCGATTGCTGGGGAATATGTCGCATCGATTGCGGTATCAGAAGTACATGCTGGTTCGGATGTTGCTGCTATTAAAACAACTGCAAAAAAAGATGGCGATGACTATGTCATTAACGGCAGCAAAATGTGGATTACCAACTCATTGCAGGCCGACTTCTTTTGTCTTTTAGCCAACACGTCTGATGATAAACCTCACGTTAATAAGTCAATGATTATTGTGCCAGCAAAAACTAAAGGGATTAGTTTTTCAGAACCATTAAATAAATTAGGGATGCGTTCAACAACCACAGCACAAGTTTATTTAGACAATGTACGTGTACCACAGCGTAACTTGGTGGGTGTTGAAGGTATGGGCTTTATGATGCAAATGATGCAATTTCAGGAAGAGCGCTTATGGGCATGTGCTAATGCGATTGGCGGCTTGCAGCATTGTATTCAGCAAACGATTAATTACACCAAAGAGCGTACCACTTTTGATCAGCCTCTCATTAATAACCAATATATCCATTTCCGCTTTGCTGAACTTATGACCGAAGTGGAAGCACTCAAAGCATTAACTTATCAAGCATGCGAACAGCATATTGCGGGCGAGGATGTCACGATGTTGGCGTCTATGGCAAAGCTCAAAGCTGGACGTTTAACTCGTGAAGTTGCTGATAGTTGTGTGCAATACTGGGGCGGCAATGGCTTCATGTGGGATAACCCAGCGTCGCAGCTGTATCGTGATGGCCGCCTAGGGTCTATTGGGGGTGGGGCAGATGAGATTATGCTAGGGATTATCTGTAAGTTGATGGATATTCTGCCTAAAAAGCACAAATAAATATAAGGAATACACCATGACACTTTCAGCATCTCTACAAGTTTTAGATATAGATGACAGTATTCAATTGGAACAGGACGGCGGTATTTTATACCTTTGGTTAAATCGACCAGAGAGCCGTAATGCCATGAACTTGAATATGGTCAATGCAATTCAGCAAGTTTTTGCTGCCATTCGCGATGACCTTTCAATTCGCGCGGTAATTATCCGTGGGGAAGGTGGAACTTTTTGTGCGGGTGGTGACATTAAAGACATGGCAACTTTACGTGTTGAGGCAGCTAATGTTGGCAGTCTACAACCTTATGTGGACTTTAACCGCCGTTTTGGTGCCTTGCTTGAGCAAGTTGAAGCCGCACCGCAAACGGTTGTGGTGATTTTAGAAGGCGCAGTGTTAGGTGGTGGTTTTGGTCTGGCATGTGTTTCCGATGTTGCCATTAGCCGTGACAATGCTCAGTTTGGTTTACCTGAAACTGGACTTGGTTTGATTCCTGCGCAAATTGCTCCTTTTGTGGTGAAACGTATTGGTCTAACTCAAGCTCGTCGATTAGCTTTATTAGGTATGCGCTTTGAAGGGCATACGGCACTGAATGTCGGTGTGATTCATCAAATTGCACATAATGAAATTGAACTTGAGCAAGCTTTACAAGAAACAATTCAGCAAATTAAACGAGCAGCTCCTCAAGCTTCGCGTGCGACTAAAGCACTGTTACATCGAACGCTTAATGAACCTTTAAATGAATTGCTTAATGATGCTGCACAGCAGTTTGCTCAAGCGGTTGGTGGTGCCGAAGGACAAGAAGGTACGATGGCTTTTATCCAGAAACGGTTGCCGAATTGGACCGATGAATCATAAGCGATAGGAATAAAAATAATGAAATTTTCAAAAGTACTGATTGCCAATCGTGGTGAAATTGCAGTTCGAGTCATGCAAACTGCTAAGGCAATGGGCTATCAAACTGTCGCAGTTTATTCCGATGCAGACTGTCATGCTCGCCATGTGCAAGAGGCCGATGAAGCTGTCTATATTGGTGCTTCAAAAGTATCTGAGTCATATCTTTCAATTACCAAGATAATAGATGTATGCAAAAAGACAGGTGCTGATGCAGTTCACCCTGGCTATGGTTTTTTGTCAGAAAATACTGATTTTGCTCAGGCATGTATCGACAACCAGATTACATTTATTGGGCCTACCGCTTCTGCAATTGAGTTAATGGGCAGTAAACGCCTTTCAAAAATCGCCATGATTGAGGCGGGCGTTCCTTGTGTGCCGGGGTATGAAGGTGACCGACAAGACCTTGAATATTTAGCAACTCAAGCTGAGCAGATTGGCTTTCCAATTATGGTCAAAGCTTCTGCGGGTGGTGGCGGTCGTGGCATGCGTTTGGTACAGCAAGCATCCGAGTTGTTTGAGGCATTACAAACCGCACGTTCAGAAGCTGAAAATGCTTTTGGTTCGGGGGAGTTGATTTTAGAAAAAGCAGTCATTGCTCCACGCCATGTCGAAATTCAGGTTTTTGGTGATACGCATGGTAATTATGTGTATTTGTTTGAGCGCGATTGTTCAATCCAGCGCCGTCATCAGAAGGTTGTTGAAGAAGCTCCATGTCCGGTCATGACTCCCGTACTGCGTCAGCAAATGGGTGAGGCTGCGGTTGATACCGCTAAAGCATGTGCTTATGTCGGTGCGGGAACGGTTGAATTTTTACTTGATGCATCGGGTGCATTTTACTTTTTGGAAATGAATACCCGCTTACAGGTAGAACATCCTGTGACTGAGCTTATTACAGGATTGGACTTGGTTGAATGGCAGTTGCGTATTGCCAATGGTGAGCACTTACCACTGCAACAACATGAATTGACTTTAAACGGACATGCTATTGAAGTACGTTTGTATGCAGAAGATCCACGGCAAGATTTCTTACCCCAAACAGGACAAGTTCTGCGTTGGCAGCCAGCAACTTTGCCAAATGTACGGATTGATCATGGCATGTTGGCAACTGATGAGGTTAGCCCATTTTATGACCCGATGGTGGCGAAGGTGATTGCATATGGGAAAACCCGTGAGGATGCGATTCGCTTACTCGCTCGTGCAGTTGATGACTGTGTGTTGCTAGGTGTAAATAGTAATAAGCAGTTTTTGGTCAATTTACTGCGTCATCCAATCGTGGTTGCAGGGGATACTAATACTGCATTCATTCAACAGCATTTTCAAAACGACAGCAGTCTGCATAAGCAGGTTCTATCTTTAGAAACCTTAGCTATTGCTGCGGCATTATTTAGCCAAAGAAAAGGAACTGTGGCATGGCAAACGGGTCTTGGCGTGTCGTTACCATTAAAACTTAAATATGATGATCAGCAAATTCAATTACAGCTTTCATCTGTAAATAACACGTTTACGGTAGAGCTCTGTGATCAATCAGTTTGTATTGAAGTGCTTGAGAGAATGCCAGAGCAATTAGTTTATTTAATTGATGGTGTACGTCGCCGTGTGCAATATGTATTAAATGATGATCAGCTTTATTTAGATCAAAATAATGGCAATGTCGCAATTCGCAATGTAACTTATGCTGCACCAGAAGCTGCCGATGTTGCCGGAGATGGTAAAATTCGTGCACCAATGGATGGTACTGTGGTGAATATTCTGGTCAATAAAGGTGATCAAGTCATAAAAGGCCAAACTTTATTAGTGCTTGAAGCCATGAAAATCCAACAGCAGATTAAATCGGATGTTGATGGAATAGTTGATGATGTTTTAGGTCAGCAAGGGCAGCAAGTAAAAAAACGGCAGATGTTATTTACTATTCAAATCTAGTAAAAAATACCGCTCTATATGAGCGGTATTTTACTTTAAATGAGGAGTCCTGATTTATTCTCCATCGGCCTCTGCAATTGTCTGACTTGCTTTTTTTAGGCTATATAGTAGTTGACCTAAAAGGACTTCTTTATTACTTAGCGTAACCATGACCATTGGGTGATGAACAGCAGGAATAGCAGTTAAAATGGCCTTGCCATTATCTGCATCTAAAGTAATGTTGTTACAGCCCGTCAGTTGAATCTCTTTTAAAAATGCAGTGACCATTGCCAAAATTGAGCTACTTACGGCTGCTAACTTAGTAGTGTTATGGTGGTTCTTGTGGCTCACTGTTGCTAATTCAAAACCATCAGAAGAGCAAATCATGACAAAATCTACACCACGCGTATTCATCAAAATATTATGAGCTTCGGCTTTTGCAAGTTGTAGTAACTGTGTTGGAGCGGTTCGTTTTTGAGTTGGGATACTAAGCATGATCATTCTCTTGAGATGTTGAGCCTACCTTGACTTCAAGTGATGCAATTAATGATTCAACCATCATTAAAATTTGTTCTTGCTCACGTGCATCAATAAAAAAAAGAGGGTATGGTAGTGCATTTGCTTTTATCCAATGACGATATTGTTGAAGTGATGACTCTTTATTTTCGTCAACATGAGTAATACCAATCGCAATATTGTCGTTATAATTTTTAAAGGTTTCTAAATAGCTTTCTAACTCGGCAATTGGATTAGAGCTATTATGATCTAATAATAAAATAACACCGATTGCACCTTCACAAATGACCGACCATATAAAATCAAAACGGCTTTGTCCTGGGGTTCCATAGAGTCCGATTTTGATTCCATCATCTAAAGTAATTTCACCATAATCAATCCCTACAGTGGTCTGGGTTTTCTGATGGCTTTGAACATCTGTATTGAATGCTTCTGTTTCTAGAATTGGAATTTCAGATAGTGATTTAATCGCTTCTGTTTTTCCTGCCCCCATGCTACCTGCAAAGACAATTTTATATTGCTGTATAATCATAACTTCCCTTAAAGACCAAATCGCCGTCTAATTTTCCCTATAAAATTTTTAAAAAAATGATTCTCTGTATTTGAATTCTTTAAGTACGAATTTGGTGTGTAAGTGCATTTGCTTGCAGAAACAAATTTTCCATTATTTGCCATTAAGCAAGCTGTAACGAAGCGTAAGACATCATCAATTGATAAGTTAAGCTGGTTAGCCACATCAGTAATTTTTGCTCCCTGTATAAAGCATGCAGAGAGTTGTAGGCTCACTTTTCTATATTCTTTTTGATAGGGCTGTGGCCAATGATCAATTTTAAAATAGCTATCCTTCGAGGCTAGATTTTCAAAATTGTTTGAATTCCAAATCAGATTCCATAACCAGTCCTGTAAATAATAATCTTTTTTACGCGAAACCTTAGTGAAGTCTGAAGTATTAGCAAAAGTAAAATCAAAGCTTTGATTGGTTTGCGTATGTTGGCGTGATGGCTCTAACCAAGCAATTTGAGTTCTATTATCAATAACGGCTAGAGTACCTTTATCATCAAAAATATGTAGTCTGGCATTTTCCGGACTGTGTAAATTCCTTATAAACTTATCATCAATCAACAGTGGCTCATTTGATAAATCTGAAACTACAGCAGTATTTTTTTTGTTCAAATACGATAATAAGTTTATTTCTATCCAGTTAAGTAGAGATTCTACTTTTTCTAGTGGCAGATGCAGGGTGTGTTCATCAACTTGATATCCATTTTTTGAGGGAGTTTTACTAATTTTTAAATAAGGACATTTTTTCTTTTGAACAATATTTTGAATATTATCTGAATCAAAAAAGTTTTCGTTAATTAATAATAGATCGATATGAATATTAGAAATATTAACCCAATTAATATCATACTGATTAGATATTAAATTTCTGATTAAAGTTTTTAATTCATCCGAAACTTTTAAGCTTAAACCAGAGGTTGCAATATTTATGCAATGCCTATCCATAGTATCACATTAAATTTTATTGAATAAGAGAGGGGTTTTAATGTGCTCTTTATAATAGGTATAAAAAGCACATTTCAGATTAATTAGCTAAAGTCTAACTCTTTTTCAAATGACTTTAACTCGTGGCGAGCCATTGCTAAATTTGACTTACTCCGGTCAAGGACTAAGTAAAGGAATAAATTATTATTACTTTCTAGAGGTCTAATTAAATGGTAAGCCTTACCTAATGTAATTAAAATGTCTTCAATATTGTCATTTAATTTCAAAGCATTGGCGATGTTTCGTTTTGCGCGGATTACTTCTGTATTGCCGGCAGCTGCCAATTCTAAATCAATTTCCCCACCACCTTGAGTTGCAAGTGATAAACCACTTTCTGAATCAACAAGTGCAGATGCAATAAAACCATCAATTTCAGTTAAGCTATCTAAAGAAAGTTTAGCCATGTTTTTATCTCTCAGGATTCTAAAATTATATTTACTACTTTTTCCTAAAAGTAGTTGAAATTCATTATATTTCTGCTCAATTTGAAGTCAATAAATCAAAGAAAAAGAGAAATTGTTGTTTTGGGAAATAAGTGACAGAAAATGTCAGATTATAAAAAATATTATAAGATTATTTTTACATTATACTTTTAATATTGTGCTGAGTTTTACATTATATATTTTAAAATCTGAATAAAACAATTGTAATAGAATGTTAATAAAATATTGGAAAATAAAATATTCTAATTTTAATCATAAAAAGGGGAATAATGAATTCCCCTTTTTTTATATAAAAATTAAATTAAACGAGCTGTGTATAAATACAGTAGAGATAGCCCAAAATTGCTAAAGCAACTACAGGGGCAACAATCTTTGACCATGTAGGTACAGAAATTTCGGCGGCTTGTTCTTCAATATGCACGTCATCATGATGAGGTTGGGCTTGGTGAACCATTTGGTTGAACTCCTTCATTGTTGTATCCAATGATAGCTCTTCTTGTTCCACAGGTTTAGAACCAATTAATTCATTTAGGTGGTTTGTTGACCAAACCCAATCTTCAGCTTGACCTGATAAGTGTTCAATCTGACCTAAAATTAACTCTTTTAAGCCATTATGTCCAAAACCACCTGTTTCATCGAGCTGATTAAGTTCTGCTAACTGCAAAGTTAAAATTTCAGAAATACTCTGTTCTAGTTCTGAATTTTTTAAAGTCGACTGATTATGTTTAGAAGTCGTTAAATGACGAGCAACTTCTTGAATATAAAGTGGATCTGAGGTTTTGATTTCTTGATAAATCTTATTATCATTCTGACGCCATAAACTAATCAGTTTTCCAAGCGTAAGAATATTCACCTCATCAATCAGTTTATTTTTTTCATTAACTGGATATTGATTTAAAAGCTGAGGCTTTTGAATTTTTATCTGCTCAGCAAAGTATTGGACTAAATCAAATGCCATGCTTTCTTCCTCTAAATTTAATCTAAAATTCTTAACGATGGTTTTTTCTTAGTCGATGTTGTTTCAGTTGCTTCTTGTACTTCTGACTCTACTGTATTTTCTACAGGTGTTACATTGGCATATTCTTCAGGATCAAAGAATAAACCTTGTCCATTTTCTCGTGCGTAAATCCCTAAAACAGCTTGAATAGGGACATAAATGTCTTTTGATGCTCCGCCAAAACGAGCTGAAAAAGTAATAGCTTCATTGGTAATAAGCAATTGATGAACTGCATGGGGCACAATATTTAGAACAATTTGCCCATCTTTAACAAATTGTTGCGGAACGTCGGTATACGGTTGTGTCGCATCAACTAATAGATAAGGAGTAAGCTGGTTATCACAAATCCATTCATAGATTGCACGAGCAAGATAAGGACGTGTAGGGGTTAAATCAATAGTTTGCTCAGACATATCACGCTATTCCATATTTAATAGTTCATTGTAACGGTTTTTCTCTTGAGGCGTCATTGATTTAGCAAAAGAAGGCCGTTCAAAGATACGTTTACAGTACAAAAATATAGGTCGACAGTGCTGTTTTGGTAAATCAATTCCCATGCTATTTAATCTTAAAAAGATAGGGGCAAGCATGCAGTCTAAGATTGTAAAATTCTCAGACATGAAATACGGAAAATGCTGAAATAGGGGAGTAAGTGAAATTAATGTTTCACGTAGTTCTTTTTGAGCTTTTTGCTTTTGTTCGACATTTAGAGAGTCCGCATGTTTTAACATGTGATCTGCTAACTTAAACCAGTCGTTTTCAAGTCTCCAGATATACTGACGCTGTTCCGCACGCATCATAGGTGCATCTGCATAAAGCTTACTTTGACGATAACGATCATCTAAATATTCAGCGATGATAGGTGCTGAAAATAATTTAAGATTTTGTTCGACCAACATCGGTAATTGGTTGTAAGGATTTAAGCTGGCTAAATCTTCGTCTTCATGGTCAGTTATGATTAATTGATATTTGATTTGTTTCTCTGCTAATAAGAAACGAATCCAGTGAGAACGGAAATCATCAGCATGACTGTAAAGGGTAATCCCCTGAATAGAGGTGTTTTCGACCGACATATCACAAGACGACGTGGTTGAGTGAATCGATTAGGATACTAAAAATGCTGTAGGAAATCACGGTTCTAAAGAGATAGTTTGTTTATATTTATAAGTTTGCATTTTGTGGCTCTATTTTCATAATAAAAAAGCCTTGGAAAAATCCAAGGCTTTTTGTCCAACTCGATAAACGAATTAACGTTTAGAGAATTGAGGACGCTTACGAGCTTTACGTAAACCAAGTTTCTTACGTTCAACTTCACGAGCATCACGAGTAACGAAACCAGCTTGACGTAGAACAGGTTTTAAAGTTTCGTCAGCAGCGATAAGCGCACGAGTAATACCGTGACGGATCGCGCCAGCTTGACCACCGATACCACCACCTTTAACAGTGATGTAAAGGTCAAACTTTTCAGTAACTTCTAAAAGTTCTAAAGGTTGACGAACAACCATACGAGCAGTTTCACGACCGAAATATTGCTCTAAAGTACGGTTGTTAATAACGAGTTTACCTGTACCAGCTGACAAGAAAACACGTGCAGTTGCGGTCTTACGGCGACCTGTACCATAATTAGTAGCCATGTGCTGTATCCCTTAGATGTCCAAAACTTGTGGCTGTTGAGCAGCATGCGGATGCTCAGTACCAGCGTACACTTTCATTTTTTTGATCATTGCATAACCAAGAGGACCTTTTGGTAACATGCCTTTAACCGCTTTTTCAAGAACAGCTTCAGGTTTGTGAGCAATTAACTTCTCAAAGTTAGTCTCACGGATACCACCAGGGAAACCAGTATGGCGATAATATTTCTTATCAAGTGATTTTTTACCAGTCACTTGAACTTGTTCAGCATTAATCACAACGATGTAATCGCCAGTGTCAACGTGAGGAGTATAAGAAGTTTTGTGCTTACCGCGTAAACGACGAGCGATTTCAGTCGCAAGGCGACCTAAAGTTTTGCCAGAAGCATCAACAACATACCAGTCATGTTGAACTTCAGCTGGCTTAGCGCTGAGAGTTTTCATTAAACCACTACCTATTATAGTTGGTTTGGACTATGGAATCTGTCCAAACAAAAGGAGCGAGCATTCTAAACGAGTTTGTCCAAACTCACAAGAAAAATCCAGTTTAAGCCATATAATTTAATCCATAAACTGATGAATGTCAGATATGTTAAAATCAAAAAAATTCTTGTTATGTGTCTGGAGTGATTGTGCTGCCATTATATGTCACTTCCGGTGAGCCGGCTGGTATTGGTCCAGATATCTGTTTGAGCTTGGCTAAGCGGGTTGATGAACGCCCTGTTGTTATCTTGGGTGACCGAGACTTATTAGAGCAACGTGCCCAAAAACTTGGGATCGATATTCAATTTATAGAATATACCGGACAGCCTGAGTCATCATCTCTGAATGAACTCTATATAGAACATGTGCCTTTAGAAGCAACTGTCATTGATGGTCAATTAAACCCAGCTAATGCAGCCTACGTATTAGAACAACTGCGTCGTTCAGCAGATTATGCAATGTCTGGTAAAAGTGTGGGAGTAGCCACGGCACCCGTGCAAAAATCGGTTATTAATGATGCTGGAATTTTGTTTAGTGGTCACACTGAATACTATCAAGAGTTTGCAGGTGTAGAGCGTGTCGTAATGATGCTTGCAACCAAAACCTTGCGTGTCGCCTTAGCAACTACACATTTACCCTTAAGAGATGTAGCGGATGCAATTACCAAAGAGCGATTGCATCAGGTCATTGATATTTTACTGCATGACTTAAAAACTAAATTTAAGATTACAGACCCACGTGTACTAGTGTGTGGCTTAAATCCTCATGCAGGTGAAGATGGTTATTTGGGGCGTGAAGAGATTGAGACCATTAATCCGGTACTCGAAAGTTATCAGGCGCAAGGGATTAAAATGAGTTTAAGCTTGCCTGCAGATACCTTATTTACTCCAGAACATCTTAAAAATGCAGACGCTGTACTTGCCATGTACCATGATCAAGGTTTACCTGTGTTAAAATCACAAGGGTTTGGTGAAGCCATCAATATTACATTGGGTTTGCCTTTCATTCGAACTTCGGTTGACCATGGCACTGCGTTGTCTTTAGCTGGGACTGGTTTGGCAAAAAGCTCAAGTTTAAATGTCGCTGTTGATTTAGCTTTATCTTTAGCAGCGAGCTAAATTTTTCATGTTGGAAATGTTCTATGTATCAAATTAATGCCCTAAACCCGAAAGATGAAGGGCATAAAGCTCGTAAACGTTTTGGTCAAAACTTCTTACATGATCAACGAGTCATTGCCAAAATTGTGCGCTCTGTAAGTCCGCGTACAGGCGACAATATTGTTGAGATTGGACCTGGTTTAGCTGCCTTAACCTCTCCTTTAATTGGGGAGTGTGATGCATTAACAGTAGTGGAACTAGATCGTGACTTAGCTGCTGGGCTACCAGAACGTGTTCCACATCCTGAACGTTTGACGATTATAGAAGCTGACGCATTAAAATATGACTTTAGCGAACTGGTAAAAGATGGCCGACCATTACGTGTAGTCGGTAACTTACCTTATAACATTTCCACCCCATTACTTTTTCATCTCTTGGAATTTGGCAGCAAAGTTAAAGATATGCACTTTATGCTGCAAAAAGAAGTGGTTGACCGTATTACTGCTGAACCGAATACGAAAGAATATGGACGTTTGTCGGTAATGATTCAGTATTACTGTCAACCAACATTTTTATTTGAAGTGCCAGCTGGTGCATTTAACCCACCACCTAAAGTAACGAGCGCTGTTTTCCGCCTTGTTCCTTATGATCAAAAGCCAATTACAGCAAAAGATGAAAAAGCTTTAGCTCGACTGGTTGCCCATGTATTTACTCAGCGCCGCAAAACATTAAGAAACAGTCTTAAAGGTATGATTGCAGAAGATGGCTTTGAAAAAGCTGGTGTTGATCCGATGGCTCGTCCAGAGACCTTAACACTTGCCCAATTTGTTGCTTTGGCCGATCAAATGGTGGCGTAAATGACTAAGCGTTTTAACTATGTTATTGGTGATGTGCAGGGGTGTTTTGAAGCTCTAAAAGCCTTGCTTAAAGAAATACGTTTTGATCCAGATCAAGACTTTTTATGGTTTGCTGGTGATTTAGTCGCACGTGGTGAAAACTCGGTAGGGGCATTACGTTTTATTAAAAAGCTTGCTGAGCGCGGAGCTGCTGCAACTGTACTTGGAAATCATGACCTGACTTTAATTGCGGGTGCGCGTGGTTTAAAAGAGATTAAAGAAAAAGATCGTACCCAAGACGTTATTGATGCTATTGATGGTGATGAGTTAATCGATTGGTTACGTAAACAGCCATTATGTTTATTGCCAAACGAGCATACGATCCTTACTCATGCTGGCATACCTTGTATTTGGGATGCGCAAAAAACTGTAACGTTGGCAAAAGAGGTTGAGGCTGTACTCGCAAACGAAGATTTATCTGTATTGGATGCTTTTTTAGCAGACATGTATGGTTCTAAACCAGATTTGTGGGAAGATAACCTAACTGGTTCTGCGCGTTTACGTTGTATTACCAATTATTTGACTCGCATGCGTTTAACCAATGCCGAAGGGGCTTTAGAGTTTAGTTTTAAAGATTCTTTGGATGCACCAATGCCCGAAGGTTATTTACCTTGGTTTGAATTTCCGAGCAAAGCCGCACAAACTCATCAGATTATTTTTGGTCATTGGGCTGCGCTCGAGGGCCGAACTATTAATGAGCAGATCCAGAATATCGATGGTGGCTATGTTTGGGGCAGAAAATTAATGGCTTATCGTATTGAAGACAAAGAAATTTTTTCTGTTGAAAACCCAGTGCAACTATAAGAAAAGCAATGCTTTGCTATGAACGTAAGATGAAGCTTGTAGCTGAGTTAAAATAAAAAAGCCGCAGAAGCGGCTTTTTTATTGGGAACTATTATTCTACTCGTATCCAGATTTGATTACGCCCTAAAGCTGAAACTCCGAGATAACCGCGCATATGTAAGCGTTTGCCAGTTGAACTAAGTTTTGCTTTAAGCCCGTAAACTTTACCAGTATTCGGATCTAAAATTTTACCGCCAGTATAGTTCAGTCCATCTACCTGTTTTAAACCAGTTGCGATATCCAGACCTAAAATCGGTTTATTGGTATATGGCGCAGGGCAATTATCACAAATTTCTTTAGGCGTATAACCTGGGCGTGGCGTTACTTTGATAATTTTCCCGGCATATGTCCCGTTCGCTTCTTTTCGTATTTCTACCTGTGCTTTGGGAGCACCTGTCTTATCATCAATTGTTTGCCAGAGACCTGTAATATCTGCTGCAAATGTAGCAGTATTAATCCCCAATAAGAGCAGAGCTCCAATAAAAATTTTCCCCATAATTAAAAATCCTTTTAACTTTGAAAGGTCATCTTATTTGGAATTGATAGACCGTTCAATGTTTATTTAATCAACTTCTTAATTATGGTGTTCCAAAAGACAACATTAATGTTGGTAGCCAAATTGCAGTAAATACACCATTCAATGCCATACCAAATGCAGCGTAACGACCTGCAACGGGTCCGCGTTGCCAAGCTTGAGCTGTTCCGATGGCATGTGCAGCTAAACCTAAGGCTAAACCTGATGCTCTCTCATCATGAATATGTTTAAGTAAGAATGGTGAGAATGCAGCGCCAATTACCCCAGACAAAATAACAATAAGGGTCACAAGTGTTTCAGGAGCATGTAATAAAGTTGCGATGTTCAGAGCAATTGGAGTAGTTACTGCACGGGTGGCAAATGCAAGAATTGTAGGTTCGGACATATGTAACAAGTATGCTAGCCCCATAGGTAGGGCAACGGCGCTAATACTTGCAAAAAGTAAAATACCAATGACCGATTTAATTGGAAGATCATCGTAACGCATTGCAGCTAAGGGAATGGCTAAGGCTACAGTGACATAACCTAATAGATGACCAAATAAGTCATTCACATAAAGACGATACTGTTCATATGGCACATGTAGAACTGAAAGTAAGCCAATTACAATGAACATGCCAAAAACTAAAAGTGGAACTTGCGGGAAACGTCGGTTTAAAGGCTTTGCACACAGATAACCAATTAATGTGATCAAAAATCCGTAGAAAATCGTAAACATTTTATTCTCCTTATAACCAACGTTTTGCCATTTTTGCATAGACCCACAAAGGTATAAGGGTACTGACCACTAAAACAAAAAGAAATAATGGAATTTCCTTACCCATATGTACCAGCATAATTAATGAACCTGCACAGATAGGTAAAAACGCGAATCCACTTTCTTTCATGATTTTATTATTGGTATCTACTATTCGAAGTGGAATTTTTTTAAACTTTCTCCAAATCAGTAAAATAATAAGTAAGCTGATTAGACCGACTAGATTACCTAATTCTGGATGACCAAAAGCACGCATGACAACGACAGAGCCTTCACGAAAACCAATAATGAGTAGTAATGTAATTACCCATGCTGTCCAGTCTATACTTTTGATCTTATCCATATTTTTTATCTCTAAAAGTTTACTTATCAAGTTTTAACTGATATCGCCCTTGATTTCAAACTCTTCCAAGGGGCGCTTAAATTGTCTTGCGTGTTCTCCTAAGATTTCATCCAATGGAAGCTTTGCTTGGCGAATCAGCTTTTCTAACTTATGTGGCGCAATCTTCACATCAATATGTAATAAGCCTGCATCATCATAATGTTCAGACTCAATCACATTTAAGGCATAAAGTTGAGTACGTAATTTGCCATAAGCAGGCTTAAGCACGAGTGAAAACTTTTGAATTTGGCCCATTAAGCATTCTTGTACTGCTTTTTGGAGCAACTCTAGACCTTGACCAGAATGAGCTGAAACATAAACTCGATCTGGGACGTGTGGCTCAGCATAAATAATTTTGGCCTCTTCACCACTTAGATCAATTTTGTTGTACACCCGAAGTACGGGAGCATCAGCACCAATGTCTTTTAATACGCCTTCAACCGCTTCAATTTGGTCAAGCATGTCATGGCTACTACTATCAATAACATGTAGTAAAAGGGTCGCTTCTAGCGTTTCTTCAAGTGTTGCTTTAAATGATTCAACCAAATCATGCTGTAAGTTTCGTACAAAACCTACTGTATCTGCTAGCACAACAGTACCGATACCATCCCAGTCTAAACGGCGTAGGGTTGGATCGAGTGTTGCAAATAGTTGATCAGCTGCGTAGACATCACTATTAGCTAAAATATTAAATAAAGTGGATTTACCAGCGTTGGTATAACCTACTAATGAAATCGTTGGAATAGCTGCTTTTTGTCTTGCTGCACGCCCTTGCATACGAGTCTGTTGGACTTTGTCTAATTTATCTTTTAATTGGGTAATACGAACACGAATGAGCCGGCGATCTGTCTCTAGTTGTGTTTCACCAGGGCCACGTAAGCCGATACCACCTTTTTGTTGTTCAAAGTCGGCAGACCAACCACGAATAAGACGAGTAGATAAATGTTTAAGCTGAGCAAGTTCGACCTGTAACTTACCTTCATGCGTACGGGCACGCAGCGCAAAAATATCTAAAATTAAGCCTGTGCGGTCAATAACTCGGCATTTTAATATTCTTTCTAGATTTCGTTCTTGAGCAGGTGATAACGCGTGGTCAAAAATAACCAGACTCGCTTCTAGCTCCTGAACTTGCTCTGCAATTTCTTCGACTTTGCCTGAGCCAATAAAAAATTTAGGATTAGGCTTATTACGCTGAACCTTAACATGTTCAAGGATATCTGCACCAGCAGACTGTGCAAGTAGAGCAAACTCTTCGGCATCCAGATCATCTAATAATTGTACAGAAACACTCACTAAGATTGTGCGTTCACCGCCTTGATGCCGATCAACATATTCCACGTGGCTATAAATCCTGAAAATGGGAAAACTTTATTCTAGAGGAAACTTAAGCAAAAGGGGAAAGCGTTTGTTCTCATCCTTTAGATTAGTTATATGAGATTAGTCTAATGTTCAGATTTATTTTATTTGCCGTTCTCTAACGTCAATGCAAGTTTATTACGAAACGTATAGAATAACTTGAGATGGGTATAACAATGATTAATCGTTAGTGAAATTTTATGGCTCAAACGCAAAGTATAGTTAATTCAACGTTAAAGAAATTATCAAAAATAGGTTTATACGGAAAAAAGGTCACTTCTGCCACGGCCGCAATTAGTGAAGGTTTCTATCTAGTTTATCGACATGGGCTTTATAAAGATCCTAATAATCCTGTTAATACACGTTATGTCCAATACTTTTGCCGCCGTTTATGTCAGGTTTTTAATTTAGATATAGAAGTACATGGCACAATTCCTAGAGAACCAGCTTTATGGGTAAGTAATCATATTTCTTGGCTAGATGTTGCAGTTCTAGGTTCAGGTGCGCGAGTTTTCTTTCTGGCTAAAGCTGAAATTGAAAATTGGCCTATTCTTGGAAATTTAGCCAAAAGTGGTGGAACGTTATTTATTAAGCGCGGATCTGGCGATTCCGTCAGAATTCGTGAACAAATTGCTGAATTTTTAAAACAGAATATTCCCGTATTATTTTTCCCTGAGGCCACAACTACAGATGGACATTCTGTTAAAAAAGTTCATGGGCGATTACTGGGGGCAGCGATTGAAGCACAGCGTCCAGTACAGGTTTGTTTGATTTGTTATGTAAACCGCGATGGGCAATTAGATACAGTTGCGCCATTCATTGGTGACATGACATTTGCCGAACATATTCAACGTGTACTTGAAATGCCTAAAGTAACAGCTCATCTGTTAACTTTGCCTCCTATTTCAGTGGAAGGGCATGACGTCAAAAGTTTAACGCGCGAAGTTCAAGAAAAAATGGTGGAAGGTTTGGCTCAACTACATCAGAAAGTACTTAAGCCAAAAAACTAATTACATAAATCCTTCAAGTGGCAGCCATGAAAGAAACTTCATGCCTGCTTTTTGCCACCATTTCATCTCAGGTTCCTGTCTATAAATTACAGGACCATTTGGAGTTTCTTGCTGCCAATAAATATGATTGTTAGTGTCGAGCTTTAATTTATAAGCATACTTATTTAAATTTTCATCCATTGTATGGTGAATCGTCTTAGCCAGCGATGGGCTATCTAAAATCACACCAATTTCAGTATTTAAGTAAGCCGAGCGCGGATCAAAGTTAAATGAACCAATAAAAACCTGTTCATCTAATGCCATAAGTTTAGTATGCAAACTTGAGCGGCTTAATCCTTTCATGTTTACTTTAGCTTTAGTAGCAAGCTCATCTGTATTTTTATTTAAATCTCTTTTATCTGGTGTCGGTAAAAATTCATAAAGTTGTACGCCGTTTTTAAGCAGCTCTTTACGGTATTTCCCATAAAAGGCATGTACAACAGCAACGTCATTCGCTTTAAAAGAATTCGTTAAAACTCGAACTTCAACACCTTCTTTGGCAAGCGTGCTTAAAATCTTGGCGCCTTGTTTTTCAGGAATAAAATAAGCAGAGATTAAGTCAACGTTACTCTCTGGTTTTTCCAAATGATTAATTAGCTGGAAATTGAGGTGTTCTTCTTTCTTAGCTTTCGATTTGATTTTATCAGGTGAGTCTTTTACGACTTCTGCTTTGACCCAATCAAATTGAATATTGTGATTTAGCCATTGATCAAATGCATGAGATTTTGCGGTTAAGTTTAAAAAGTTTTGGACGGTAGCTTGTTGATAGTGTGCTTCGAGTTGTTCTTTTAAGCCTTCATAGCGTAAACGGTGCTGCTCAGGACTTACGATACTTTGAACTGAATATGCATATTCATGATTCCAGTAATCGTCAAACGAATTTACGATATCATCAACAGCAGCGCCTACCAACATTACATCGACATCAGAAAACTGATAGCTATCGCTTACATTGTAATATTGATTGGTCATGTTACGCCCGCCAATAAGAGCAACCTCATTGTCGGCAATAAAACTTTTATTGTGCATACGACGATTGATACGTTTTAAATCAAGCACCATATCCATCGCACGATATTTGCGGAAACGGTAGGGATTAAAAAGCTTAACTTCAATATTTTTATGCTGAGAAAGGGCCAGTAAAATCCCTTCCATTTTTTTTGCATTATTGTCATCAATAAGAAGTCGGACTTTTACACCTCGATCAGCTGCACGAATAATCGCGTGCAAGGCTAAAGCACCAACTTTGTCATTATCCCAAATGTAATATTGTAAATCTAAAGTCTTTTCGGCTTTATCAATTAATCTAAGTCGAGCCGCGAGAGCCTCCAGAGGATCATTTAGAACATGGAAACCCGTTAACTTTGGATTTTGCTGGCGTAAAGGTGTAATAATTTTGGCAAGTGAAGTCTCAGAGGTATCAATGTCCTTTGCATATTGCACAGGCTCAACACCATGTTTTGGCAGAGTACTACATCCTGTCAAACCCACAGCAAAACTTGAACATAGGACTATAGAGGCTTTTATCAAAAAGCCTTTAGCTTGTTGATTCGTTTGAAGCTGTTTGGAATGAAAGGATTGTGCCATAATCAGTACATACGATAAGGTGAGCTAGAGTATAATTCGTGCATATTGAAAGATAAATATTGAATTTGATTACTAGCAATCAATATAAGATAAGTCGAGAGTCGTAATGTGGAATCCGAATTCAATCATTTTTTGTTTTTACTTTATTTTTTCAATACTTGCTCTATGGGGAATTTCTGAGGCTTGGATTCATCAATCACGAACCGAGACGATTCATCCATTTAAAGCTTTTGTACATCTACTCGCATTTTATCTCTCTTATCTACTTATTCCTCTCTGGTTTTTTAATTTATATGCTGCTTGGATTGGTTACTACTCAATTCATCAAGGTATTTTCATCTTTTTCTTAAGTGGCGTGTTAATTTATGCCCGATTTATCGAACCTCATTTAGTGCGTGTCGATACTCATCAATATCGGTTAAATCCAGATCGTAGTTTTGATAAACCAGTAAAAGTAGCCTTAATTGCAGATTTACATATTGGTTTATTTTCCGGACATGAACGTCAGCTCAAAACCATCGTTAGAAAATTAAATGAACAGCAACCTGATTTAGTGGTAGTCGCTGGTGATTGGACATATGAGCCGGAAGATAGACTGATTGAAGAGTTAAGAGTTTTAAAAGAAATTCAGGCACCTGTATATTCTGTTCCTGGGAATCATGATGAGCAATATCCTGGTCCACCAATTCAGCAACTATTAAAAGATGCCCTATTTTATAATGAAGTTGTTGATATCGAAGGTAAGATTGTTGATTTTGAAGAATTTCGTTTGATTGGTATTGGTGACCTATGGGCAGGCAAAACCGATATGCGTTCTATGCCAGATTTACCGCAAGACAAGCCTTGGTTAATTTTATCTCATAACCCCGATACGGTAGATATGGTACCTAAATTACCGAATCGACCATTAATGTTATCTGGACATACACATGGAGGGCAGGTAGAGCTTCCATGGTTGACTAACTATATTATGAAAAAAGTATCAATTTTAGGTCATAAGCGTGGATTTTACTCTCACGAGCATGCAGATGTCTTCGTTACCGTTGGCACAGGAATGGTTGGAATTCCTTTGCGTTTCAGAGTGCCACCAACCATTGATATTATTGAGCTAGTTTAAAATAAAAAAGCCAATCACAGAGGATTGGCTTTTTTATGAGTTAAATCTAATTATGGAATAACGACAATCGCAACACGTCGGTTAATGGCACGGTTTTCATTGGTTGTATTTGGCACATAAGGTTGCGTTGAACCACGGCCAATTACGTAGATGTTTTCTTTTTTGAATCCACGTGTTAAGAAAAGGTTTGCCACACTTTGAGCACGCTCTTCAGATAACTTTTGGTTATATGTAGCATCACCAACATCATCAGTATGACCAACAATTTTCAATTTATTCAGGTCATATTTATTCAGTTGATTTGCCAGACGTACTAACTCAGCTTCATGACTTTGTTTTAACTGTGCATTATTAAAGTCAAATAACAAGCGTTCTGGTAAACCTAAAGTCCAGCCTTCATCAGTAAGAACGAAACCTTCTTTTTTGAGCAATTTTACTTGACGATATTTTAATGGACCAAAACTCAGGCACCCTGCAAGAGTAATGCATAGCAATGCAATAAAAGAGAGTTTTAAAGATCTTGTATTCATAGATTAGCCTAAATTTAATTTTCAGGTTTATAGATAAACCAGTGTTCATCCGAATTTTTAGCCTTATACATTGCTTGATCTGCTTGCATAATGAAATCTTCGGGGCTAGATGCAAATTGTGATAAAGCAATACCTACACTGAAACTGAAGTAAATGGTTTGACCATTTAGATGCAATGGTTCTTTACAGCTTTCGAGTAAATTTTCAGCAATAGATATTAAATGATCAGCATGACTAATGGAATGCAAAATGACAGCAAATTCATCACCGCCTAACCGTGCAATAAAATCTTGATGACGCAAACGAGTTTGCAGGCGATTTGCCATTTCTTTTAAAACTTCATCGCCAGCTAAATGGCCAAATTGATCATTAATTGCTTTGAAGTTATTGTTATCTATAAATAATAATGCAGACTTATTATCAAACCCTTTATCTTCAAACATGTCTAAAAGGATTTGGTAAAAATAATGTCTATTAGGTAATAAGGTGAGTTGGTCGTGATGAGCCTGAAAGGATAATTTACGATTTTCCTTTTGTAGCTGGTTATCCCATATCTGAATTTCTTCAAGTAACTCGTTAAAAACGGTATTTAAATCTTGAAATTCTTTAATTCGGTTATAAGGAAAACGAAGATTATAAGCTTTTTGTTCACTTACAATTTGAGCAATATTAGTAAGTGGATAAATAGCCTGCATAATTTGACGATAAGTTAAATTTACTGACCACCATAAAGCGCAAACAATAAACAACATTGCAATCGCAAGTCCTACTATAATCATTTTGAGGAACTGCAATATTTTTTCAGAGCTACCAAAAAGTGTAAGTTCACCTACATTTTGTTCATGATGATAAATTGTAAGATGAACAGGCTCATTTAAAAACCAGTGATCAAACCAGCCTTCTAAAATTGAAGTTTGACTTGATAATTTAAAACTTTGGGCGATCAGATGGTGCTCTGAATCATAAATATGAATAGTACGAATTGAATGATCATTCGTGTACTCATTCAAAATCTGCTCTATTGTAATTTTATCATTAAACACAACTGCGGGCTGAATACGCTCTAATAGAGTATGACTAAGCAATTGCAAATTCTGTTTGGCATAAGTTTCCATAGTAAAAACGGAAATTGAGACAAACGTAAAAGAGCAAATAAAAAAAGTAATAGCAAAAATAGTAAATTGAGATTTTCTAAATAAAGCGTGCAGTGAAGTGGACTGATACAACTTCGATATCATGATCCTTACTCCGCATTCTTAGCCAAGAGTAATACTCTCGGATCAATATGAACTTTGGAGTGACTTAAAGCATCTAAGTTAACTTTAAAGGTAGTGTAATTATTCTGAGTATATAAACAAAAGATACTTCCTATCTCGCACTCTGAATTATTAATACTTAAAGAAAGTAAAGAATGATAAGGATAGTTTTGAATAAGGTTTTGTTGTTGCTGCGGAGAAGTACTAGAAAAATAGACAGCCTGACAATGTGACCGAGCAAAATCTTTCGCATTTACAGTTTGAACGCGATAATTATAAGACATTTGCTGGATGTAAGATTGAAAAGTAGATGTAATAGAAGGGTTATCAATCACACAAAGAGTAGGAGTATTTACATTCTCCCACTTACTGTAGCTTAGGATAGATAAAGTAAGTACATAGAAATTATGTTTTGAATTGGCATAACAAGGCCCACTCGTAGCAAGCACTACAAGTATGCAAACAAATACTTTTTTAGCGAACTGCCACATGGTGAGTTAATGCCAAACTATTGCACGAATAATCTATTCTACATGAAGTTGATAATGTAAAAAAAGTTTAATATCTCATCTAAAAGTGACCAAAAAGCTCAAAAAGTATCCAGTTGATGATATTGATTTAAAAAAAGGGTTGCAAAGGGTTGTTAATGGTCTATAATGCACATCCATCGGCGGTGATGCAGATAGAAACTTGTTGAAAAA
>ERZ501024.104-NODE-104-length-30011-cov-17.182134_pt1 | contig 30011 bp, 41 predicted proteins | sample MGYA00248893_ERZ501024 | MGnify/ENA primary metagenome ERZ501024 (study PRJEB25958, sample SAMN03398501) | human skin metagenome | study: EMG produced TPA metagenomics assembly of the Human Skin Microbiome Metagenome (human skin metagenome) data set. | reverse complement strand
CCCCACCAACGACGCGTCTCCTCACACCACTCACGAGACCCCGGAAGCTCAGGCTTCACCACACTCACCACCAACACACAAGAAGAAATGTCGACAAATAGACTAATCCACAACAGGGAGGTATTTCACTAAGCCGTACGAGGTCTTGCACGCCTGTGCAGGGGGTGTCCCCGGTGGGGGTTGGCGGTTTTTTCACCATGAGACGAGTGTTTTTGTGGTTTGTTGTTGGAATTGGATGTTTGGTTCGCTGCGATTGCCTTTGCTTCTGTTGCATGTTCTGCAGATGATTTGGCCGTTGTCGAGGGTGTTGAGTCCTCCCCTGCTGACGGGTGTGATGTGGTCGGCTTCGGGGCTGGTTGGCAGGTCGTGTGTGTCCCAGGTGATGGTGGCTCCACACAAGGGGCATTCGGTTTGGCCTTGCTGTTTGGCTTGGGTGATGAGTCGTTGCCGCCAGCGTCGGTGGGCGGAGGATGCGGTGCGGTTGGTGTGTGCCATCACGTCTCCGATCCTCGGCTAGCCCTGTACGGGTCTTGTTTGCCTCTGTAACGGCCTTGAAACCGTTGGGGGTAGGAATACTCTACCCTCGCCTTGCTGATCGATTCTGGGGGCTGTTTTGTGCGTTTGAGGGGGCGTCTTGAACGTTCCGGGGTGTTTGTTTTCTCCACTACCCCCCATGGGTGTGAGAAAGATCACATCGCCCCCCGGCTGTGTCGAAAAGGAGAAGGACACAGAAGAAAAATGGAGGGTGGAAAGGTTTAAGCTTTACAGCTTAGCGCTTGGCGCCTAGCGGTGTAGAACACAGCCAAGAAGGGTACACTCTCAAAGTTTTTAAAGTCTTCTACATATAATATACACTTTAAGTCTTACCCGGTGTTAAGGGTGTGAGCGTGACACGCCGTACGCCTGAAGTGAAACACGCTAAGCCTGAAAGGGGCACGGGTGTAAGAGTGTGGGGAGTGTGCGATGGGAGCTTGCGACCAGAAGCACACGAGACACACGGCGAAAAGACCATCAGCGTTGACGATTAAAGGTTCCTCTTCTCCCCTGATGAAGAAAAGAAGAGAAGAGAGAAAGAACCAAAGAGAGTAGAGAAGTAAAGAAGTTAACCCCTTAGCTCTTCTAAAACTTTTATAACTTATAAGCTTTAATACTTATATAATTATATTATATTATTATACCTATAAGCTTTAAGATTTATAGGTTATAACATTAAAGTTTAAGACTGATGGTTAACTTTAAGTACTTAAGGTTTTTAAAGTCCTATAGTTACTTCAAGTGTTTAAAGCTTATAAGCCTTTAAGTATTAATAATTACTTTAAGCTGTAAAATCTTAAACACTGATGTGAAGTTTATATCCTTAAGTGTTAAGCTTTTAAGGTTTTATACTTAACTTAGGTGTTAAGGTTTAAAGCTTTTAACGTTTAACTGTTAAGGTTTTATATGTACTTTAAGACTTTAAAGCTTTAATAGTAACTTAGATTCTTAAGGGCTAAGCCTTGAAGTCTTTAAAGTTACTTTAAGTACCTAAGACTGATGCCGAGCCCTTGAGGGGCTCGGCGCTAAGCTATCAGCACCTTAGCGCTAAGCCCTTAGGTCTTTAAGTCTTTGGTAGACTGATGGTAAGCGAGGTTGGGAAGTGCGTCAGCACTTTCCGGCCTTGCGTCCAGCTGGCTACCTGTCCAGCCTATCATACCACACCTGGGATGAGTCAAACTGGTGGTTTTGGCTCTATAGGCGGGTTTGAGGGGTGTAAACGGGTGTTTTTGGTAGTAAAGGTCCAAAAATTAAACCTAAACTTTTCCTTAAATTTTCTTAGAGTCTTGTAACCTTTGAGGGGTGTTAAGGCTGAAACCCCTAGCCAGAACAGGTTTCACGCCCGGACAGCTGTCACACCTTGACCCGTGTCCTTTCCGAATACGCTAGGCCCATCAGTGCTGAGGGTGTTCCCTCAGGCTTTCGAGTACTCGTCGCTAGGGCTCCTCGTACTCTCAAGCCTTCCCTGATGGCGTGTACCCCTTTCAGGGCTGTGCCTGATGGGCTGAGCTCGCTCGGGCTGATGCCGAGCCCCTCAAGGGCTCGGTTCTAAGCACTAAGCCCTTAAAGTGAACTTAAGTACCTCAGGTGTTAAGGCTGATGCTCCCCCTCTTCTTTTTACCGTGTCCTACTTCCCCTATAGCATCCCACACTGTCCACATAGTTGAGGCTTAGCTAACCGGGATAGGGGCTGATGGTCGGCGTCTGGATAGCGGATCGCGTATCGGTCTCCTGGAGGCGTCTAGAATCGATCAGAATATGCTGGGGGTACAAATACCTAGCCCCCACCCCGTAAGGCGCTCCTAGGCGTACCCATGAAGCTTTAAACGGCATTTCTGGGCTACACCCTCCACGCCAGATCGGCAGAGTGGCCTCGCAGGTGCATACTGCACTAGGCAAGTGTGGCCTATCTCACACACTATGGGGAGTAGATCCCATGCCCAGATATGACACCTCAACCCCCGTGATGGAGGCAAAGGTAGATCTGCCGGTTCATCTGCTACGCCTGCTATCACTCAGACATACCCTTGAGACGCCCTAGAAGGGCCCTAGAATCGATCAGCAGGGTCAACCCTTCATAATCCTACCCCTGGAAGATTTGAGACGCTGAGAGAGGCGATAAAGACTTAAGTGAGATACGCCACATCCCATGCCACGCCCATATGAAACGCTCAATCCGAATGAGCGCAGCCTTGACTGTGGGTCACAACCTACACACCCTAGAAATCACAACAACCAACCCAAACAATCCAGAAAGGAGCACACCCATGGATGGAACACTCATCACACCATCCTTCACATCCCTTTACAGGCAGACAGAAATCGACCCCCTTAGCCTCCACAGCCTCACCGGAAACCATTCAGACGACATCGATCTGGATATGGTGCGCCGCCTCTACCACGCTAAAGTACAAGAAGCCATCCGGCTCATCCGGCCCCTGTGGACGGTCACCCTCGACGGCGCCGTTTACGGCGACTATGACTGGCGCCACCTATCCGAGAATGAGGCCGAGGAACTCCACGATCTCATCGACATGATCGACCTCGACGCCATCCTTGTCGCATCCACCCGATAAACCTTCAACAACGTTATAAGCAACGAAAAGGAAATAATCATGCAAAAGATTGCCAACCACTTCACCCAGCTCTACAGCCCCGCCAGCTACGACTGCCCCACACCCTTCGACCTGACACGCCTCGAAAACCTCCACGGCGACCACATGGATTTTGAGGGCCTCGCCGAAGCCTACCGGCAGAGCGTGGAAGCCGAACTTCACAAGCTGCGTCCTAATACGTTCATCGCAACCGACGGCACAGTGTTCAGCCATGACGAGTGGAAGCCGCTCACCAGTGAGGAGGCGACACAACTCTACTGGAATGTGATACGCATCAACATTGGAAGCCTGCTCACCCTGTTCGCCCGATAACCCCCAGCCACACACAACGAGCCTAGAATCGCCTAGAAATACCCGACCTATATAGTTGTACCCCCAAGACCCGCAAGGCGCTAAAATGGCACTACAGGAAGTCTTATAATGGAAAATAGGAGCAATCATGCAATGGACATGCCACAAGTGCGATAGCACAATCATCGGATACAAGCCAGAACACTGCACAATCTGCCACGAAACATTCACGAGTACCACCTCAGGCGACATGCACCGAGTAGGCGACCATGGAGTCAAGGAAGGCCCCAATAGCCGCAGGTGCCTCACCGTGGACGAGATGGACGCCAAGGGCATGCAGCGCAACAAACTCGGATACTGGACCAGCGGTGGCACATCCTATTGGGCGAAAGAAGCCATCACCCCTAGCCACACAAGAAACGCTCACACAAACTGAGCGACACCTTGACAGCGGTAGCCCAGTTTGGAAGTATTAATCATGTCAGCAACGAACAACACCCCAGAAAGGGGACAACAGTCATGAACAAGAAAAAAGGCTACACCATCGCAGGCATCACAGCCGCCATCATCGCCGCCGCATCCTTCCTCCCAGCCCCCGACGACAACCCCCCACTCGCATCACAACCCGCACCACAGGTAACCACAGCCAACACAGAATGGACACCAAAAACCGCCCAACAGCGCAAAGCCGAGAAAGCGGCACGGCAGGCAGCCGCCACCCGCTCCCTACAAGCCGAACAAGCCAAAACCCACAAGCAAGCCCAAGCCCGCGGAGAAGAAACCGCCACCGGACTCACCATGATCACCGCAGCACACGCCTGCAATGACAAGGCTGAGCAGAAGGCCGCCGCACACGGTGTCAACTGGAACGGCAACCCCGACATCGACCTCCAACTCCACAAAACCATCGGTAAAGACACCTTCTCCATCGTCTACGGCGCAACCGCGAAACAGCCCGGCGCATCCAAACTCCCAGTCACCGTCCACTGCCTCGTCACCGGAACAGAAGACCACCCGCACGTCACCGACCTCAACATCAACCCGCAACAGTAACCCGTCAAGGAGCATCCCCGCTATGCCTCTCCTATCCCACTACGCTGTCACCACCGGACTAGCCGACACGGCACACATTATTCACCACACCGGCGGCACACTACGCACAGCTACCGACATCGCCTCCCGCATCAACACCCTCAACCCAGACATCAACCTCGACCACCAAATCAACCAACTGTTATCTATTGAAACAGACCTGTACAACATTTATAAAACCATCAACACCATCATCCAGGAGCAAGCATGAACACACCCAACAGTATCGAGTTGCACAGCTACGAAACCTTCTTCACCACACTGGCATGGATCCAAGGCGGCATCATCACATGGATGTACGCAACCGGCACCCCCCACAAGGCAGCCCTCGCCATCACAGCCGTCTGCACGCTAGCCATACTGCTAGGCGCCTCAACCCTCACCAACAATCCCCGCGACACTAAATGATCACAACACCTATCCTTATCGCAGAAACCCTCGCCATCATCATTTTGGCCGTCGCACTCGCTCACGACAACCACCCCAAACAGTAAACCCCGCAGAAAGAACACAACCCCTCATGGACAAGCCTACCCGCATGTACACCAACCCCGACACGGGCGCCAAAAAAGAACTCAAACTCTGCCGTCTATCCCTCATCGACCCCGCCGCACTCCACGCTCTAGGTGAGGTTGCAGGCTACGGTGCCACCAAATACGGCGACAACAACTGGACTGGAGGATACCCGTGGAGCCACAGCGTCGACGCCCTCTACCGGCATCTACTATCCTGGCAGCAAGGCAACAACCTCGACCACGAATCACATTTGCCGCATCTGGCACACGCAGCATGGCACTGCCTCGCACTCCTCGCCTACCAGCAACACCACACCGGCCAAGACACCCGCAACCCATGGAATACAAGCGACAAGTAATGCCTCTAGCACAATATCCGAAAACCATCCACCATCCAGGCCACATCTCCTACAGTTCACTCACACAGTGGGCCGAATGCGGAGAAAAATGGCGCCTCCAACACGGCTACCATTCCCAACACCACACATGGTATGCAACCATCGCCGGAAGCGCCATACACCACATCACCGAACAATACGACCTACACCTGTACAATCCCGCCGAATACCCTGCACTGCCAGACAAACTCTCATCCTTCAAAAACATTTTCGACACCCAAGTCGCCCTCGCCGAATCCGAAGGCACAGAAATCAAACCCTCCGGCAGAATATGCAAAAACATGTGTGAGTCGGGCGGGCCACACAAGAAAGACTACGACTGGTGGATGGTTTACGGCCCCACCTTTGTGGATCGCTGGAAAACATGGAGGCGCAACCACCCAGAATACATCACCGCAATCCTGGACGGTAAACCAGGCATCGAATACCCGGTAGAAACCATCCTCGACGATGACACAAAAATAGTCGGTTACATCGACCGCGTTTTCACCAACACCGACACCGGCGAAACCTTCATCCTCGACCTAAAAACCGGACGCCTACCCGCCGACAGTATGCAGCTGCACACATACCGGTACATGCTCAACCAACACGGCAACGATGTGACAAAAGGCATGTTTTGGACGCCAGCCACCAGCCGCAACGACGACAAGTCCCCGACACAAGGCACATCCACCGAACTCTATGACCTTGACAACAACACCTACCGGCATGTATCATCCATGTACAGTCAAGCAATGAAAGGAATAAGTCAAGGCATCTTCGTCCCACACGTCACAACACTCTGTAAAGGATGCCCCGTGCGAGACGCCTGCTGGGCCGTCAACGGCAAAAACTCGTACAGATACCCGGTAGAATCCACCGTACAGCCACCCCAAACAGACAATAAAGAAAAGGAAAACAAGTGACAGAAGAGCGCACCACAGACAATGATCGACTCACTATCACACTCAAATATGGTGGAGACTATGCTGCACCATGGGCGGTCATCCGAGGAGACACAGCAGAGCAGACAAAACAGGCCATCATCGACCTGCTAGGCGGACTCAAAAACGATGACGTGTCCAAAGACTGGGATCTAGCAACACTCGTAGCAAGCGCATCAATCATCCTCCAAGACCGATACAACCAGGCAGCCAAAAACTACGTGGACAACATCGCATCCAAAGAAAACACCATCGTCATCAACAAAATCAACAATGCAACAAGCAAGGCACAGCTAGCAGACCTTCTAAAACAGTACAAGAAGACCATCACCAGCAACAGTGACGTATCCGAGGCTTTCCGCAGCAAACGAAACAGCCTCACCCGATAAACCAATATAAGACAACAAAAACAGACACAACAGTAAAGGATAACACAATCATGGCACTAGCCAACTACCGCAACAACAGCAACAGCACCTTCTTCAACCCCTCCCGAAACCAGGACGCCACCGCCATCGCCTTCAAAGTGCACGACGTCGAACACAACACCGAAGGCTACGGCGGACAAACCGCCGACCGCATCTACGCTGATGTCACAATCTTCCACACCCTCGACGATCTCAACAACGGCACCCCAGAAACCATCTCCAACGCTATTATTGAGAAAGCACGCGGCAACAACGACCGCCCACACTCCATGATCCGCGAACTCGAAGCATACCTTGGCGAGGAGCAGGCCTTCAAACTCGCCACCGTGCGCACCAAAAACGGGTTCAACGCGGTCGTGCTCAAACCCCTTGATGACGCCATCTACGATAAGGTTGCCGCATACGTAGACAAGCGCGATCATGGCCAGCTAGACGACACCACAGCCTCTACTGACATCGATATCGACTCCATCTGACCACCAATACACATCCAACCGATAGATAGATAAGGTCCCGATGCTCTCTCTCCAACGATCCTTCGAGAGAGCCTCCCAAACCGCAGCCGAGCTGCCCCGCATACCACCACTAGAACCCCTCTACCGCAATCTGGACATGCACATCCACAAAGGGGATTTGGTGATGATCGCGGGGCGCTCCGGCAGCCAAAAATCAGGGCTAGCCATGTTCATCACCGCAATGCTCAACCAGCCCACCCTATATATTTCAGGGGACATGACACCCTGGGAGGCCTCCACGCGAATCATCTCACTCAACACCCAACACACCACCGCCCAGATACAACAAAACATCGACGACTACGGGCCAGAATACTATCGAGACAGCATCCACCACGGCGCACACATCACATTCTCATTCCAGTCACCCATCACATGGACAGACATCACCATGGAATTGCAAGCCTACATGGAAATGTGGAACACCTTCCCACCACTCATCGTCATCGACAACCTGATGGACATCCAAGACTGCGAATCCGACTACCAAGCCCAGCAAGAAGCCATGCAATGGATCACAGCATTGGGTAGGGATACTGGCTCCACCATTATTGTCACCCACCACGCAACCGACAAAACCGGAACCGACATCGAACACCCGCCCGCCCGGCGAGAAATCAAAAACGGCCTCTCCGAAAAACCACAACTCATCCTCGGAGTCTCATTGTATGGTGGCGAGGATAACGGCAACGGGCTATCGATACCGGCCGAGGCCCGCATCGCCGTACTCAAACAGCGCACCGGCAAATCCAGTCCTGACGGCACCCGATACGAACGACTACGAGCCTACCCCGAATACACATTCTTCGGACCCCTCGCCGAAAAACAGCCATGGAACATGACCCCAACACACAAAGGACTACCATGCCGACACAACAGGCACGCAACCGCAGGGCCGGAGCCGAATGGGAAACACGACTCCTCCACCAACTACGCGACACCGGCCATGATATAGAACGCCTCCACCTCAACGGTAAAGAGGATGAGGGCGACCTCATCCTCACAACCAGCCACAAAACCTACATTATCGAGGCGAAAGCCGGGCAACCACACCTAGCCCAATTCGTGAAACAAGCCAGCCGGGAGGCACGCAACTACGAAACACACCGAAACCGAGAAAGCCAGTCCACTATCGGACTCGTAGTGATGAAACAGCGCAACAAGCCATGGAGCGAAGCCTATGTGGTATCAACCCTCAACGAGCTCCTCCCACACCTCTGACACCTGCCGCCTCCTCGACACCTACCACATACGCTACAATCCGTCCAAAAACGAGCAACACATCCTCTGCCCCCTCCACGACGACCACCAGCCCTCAATGAGCATCAACCTTGATAAAGGAGTCTGGTACTGCCACACATGCGGTGTCGGAGGCGGACTCGCCAAACTACAACAACGACTAGAAGAAGAAAACCCTAATGTACGACACACTACGCCCATACAACATTGCGGAACGCCGCCGAATCCAGAAAGCCTCGGCCCTCTACGAAACCCACCTCGAAAACATACTCGACCTGCTCTCAGCAAGAGGCATCAGCGAAGAAACAGCCCGCTACCACCACCTTGGATACATCGACAATGACCCCATCCCAGGCCACGAAAACTACAACCAGTGCATCACCATCCCATACATGTACCCCGTTTGGGGCGGCCCAGCCGAAATACGAAAAATGCGTTTCCGCTGCTCACTCCCGCACGACTGTAAAACCCACAACCACCCCAAATACCTAACCCCGGCAGGAGACACAGGATCCATCTACAACATGGCCGCCATGGCCACCCCGCAAACAGACATCCACATTTGCGAAGGCGAATTCGACTCCATGATCCTCGAACAATGCGGATGGCCAGCCGTCGCCCTACCCGGCGCCACCTCGTGGCAAAACTTTTGGACCAAATTCTTCGAAGGCTACGACCACATCTACATATGGTCCGACCCAGACCCGGCAGGCGACCAGATGGCCCAAACCCTCCAGGCAGCACTCCCCCAAGCCATCCATGTGCCCCTCACCCTGGGGGATGTCACAGACACCTACCTTCAGGCCGGAAAAACAGGGTTGACACAAGCACTAGACACTGTGCTACAGTAAAACACGTCAACAACACGAAACCAGAAAGGTACACTAAAACATCATGGATCCCCTCGACACGTGCCCAATCCCCAACCGGCGCAACACCAGCCAAACAGCCAGGAGGCGCATCCGCCTCGCCATCTGTGCAGAAAAATGGGCTGATGGCGAAGACCCCACCTACATCATGCACACCTGGGGCACCACCTATGATGGGATGCGATCCATGATCCGCGCCAACCCCGACATTAAACTACCCGACGACATGGCCAAACGGTTACACAAAATCTGCCGGGAAGCCTACCCCAAAAACCAGCCCAACAGGCACCGAAGCGGATGGGACCAATACGAGAAAAACTACTACACCCACGAAATCCTCTTCCTCGACCAATTCAACATCCCAGCCCTCGAAATCCTCAACCGGCTCGACGTGTCATGGACAATGTGGAAACAAATCATCACCGAAAACAATCTCACACGGCTCCAAGACGAAACCTACAATGCGTGCCGCTGGTACTATTTGAAACAGCAACACCCCGACTGGACCGACCAAGACATCACGCAAGCCCAACACGCCGGGAACAACACCTTCAACCAGTTCATGCAAGACGACCAGCCGGCACTATCGTGAGCATCGCATTCAAACCCACCACCAAAGACAAACGCGCCATACACAACATTATTGTTGAAGAATGGCTTACCGAAAACCAAGTACAAGACATTCCCGATAGTGTACTACAACACATTATCGAATACTGCTGGCAAACCTTCACAGCCAGCAACCGGTACGCCGTGGCCGCACAATACTGGCGAGGCCAAAACCCTCCCGACCATCAGCATCAGCGCATACTCGTCGGCTACTACAAAACCCTCAAACAGGCAGAAAACGCCGCCAAACAATTCCACTGGAACGCCAGGCTACAGCAGCAATGGAAAACATGGATACTACCCGTACATAACGGCACCGTGTCAGAGCATTTCACCAACCAAAAAACACTCTTCGACACACAAACCAGCAACCAGGATGACCAGCTGCCGGAGCATCTACAAAACGTCATGTGCGGTAAAACACTCAACCACACAGACGGAACCGTATCGTGGTGCACCCGCAAACCAGGACACGACGGCGACTGCCGCACAGGATGGCAGCCCACCACACAACCGATAGGATACCATGGCAACCAAAACTGAAACCCTTATTCAACGCTACGGCAACAAAGCTGCCGACGTGCTCGCCGACAAAACCATCCCCGCCTCGTGGCTAGCAAAACAGCTCACCCAGGCAGGATACCCCATCTCCGCCACCGTTATAAAAGACTATCGCCGTAAACAAGCCAACACCACCCCGCAAGAGGAGGAAAACCAGTGATAGACAATATTGACCGGCTCCTCACACAGCTAGCCAACCACGACAACGCCATCGACACCATCGACGACAATCTAGCCAATGGTACTGTACGCCGCACACGCATCTCCGAATGGACACTCCCCAACGGAGAAACAGGCAGATCCATACAAAAAATAATCGACCACCAACCCGCAACAAACCCGTATCCCGTGGACGAACTCGTCGACAAGCTAGCCGACTGGACACCACCCAAACCATCCACCCAAACCCGCAGCAGTGACGATATTGCTTTCGTGATCGGTGCCGGTGATTTCCAAATCGGCAAAGGCATCCCCGGAGGAGAAACAGCACACTTCGCAGACGACTATTTACACTCCCTCACAGCCGCCAAACACTACTGGCAGCAAGCCGGAAAACCAGAAAGGGTCCACATCGCATTCCTCGGCGACATGATCGAAGGATATGTGTCACAAGGAGGCAACAACGCCTGGCGCACCCAAACACCCCTGACGGAACAAATCAGGCTCACCCGCATGGCCATGATGCAACTCATCCACATGTTCGACCACTGCGCCAACGTCACCATCACATCCATCCCCGGCAACCACGGTGAAGCCGTGCGCTTCGGTAAAGGCGTCACCACCTACGACGACTCCTTCGATGTGGACTGCTGCCGGGCCATCGCAGAAGCCTACCAGCTCAACAACCAATATCCCAACCTTCACTTCCACTTCCCCAGCCGAGACGAAATGACCACCACCGTTGATGTGGCCGGCACACAAATCCTGCACGCCCACGGGCACCAATGGCGCAACAACCAACACTACGAATGGTGGCGCGGCCAAGAATTCCACAACGGCACCACATCCCACATCCTCATGGCCGGGCACCGGCACCACCTAGAAATCTCCGAGCAAGGACAACGCACCTTCATCCAATGCCCATCCATGGAAGGAGAATCCGTCTGGTACCGGCACCGCACAGGCACCACCGGCCACCCCGGACTCGTGTGCTACACTATCCACAACAAAACACCAAACAACTACCAGATAGCGAGATGAAATAGTGTCATGAGCAGACGACCAACAAAAGCAGACCTGGCCACCACCGCATCGTGGGTGTGGGCCACAGACCATCATCTTCGCACACTCAACCGGGCATGCACCAAAGTAGCCACACACTACCCCGCAATCAATGCCGACGACCTATACCAAGACTCCCTACTCTACATTGCGGTGCGTGAACAATACCACAACCTAGACAACAAACACTACACCAAAATGTGTTACAGGGTAGCCAAACGTTTAGCCAACAAAACCATACAACACCTAGACCAGCCGAAACCCTTATCCGATCTTATTCATCTAGCCGACAACCAGACAAGCATTTAAGGAAAATCACCATGGTTACAACCACCCTCGACGACGGCACCCAAACCACCGTGCTACAAACCGTGGGCTCCACCACCACAGCAATCATCACCAACACAGAAACACCCGAAACCATCACAGCCAAATACACCATCAGCAAAGACGGCACAGCCACCTACAGCATCAGCGGAAACACCTATTTGGGAGACCACCAACACATTATCAAACTCATGTACGACTACTGCCACTGTGTGGGACGATTCGACACCACAAACACCAACAACCACGACGACTTCGACAACCTGTTCAGGGGATGACACATGAACCGGACCTACACCACAGCCGACATTATCCAAGCCGCCCAATGGATCTGGAACGGCGGCCCATGGAAACCGAGCGTGGAGCCGGGCATGCCACCCCCACCAACCGCGCCACAACACCACGGCAACAACATCGTCTCCATGATCGACCTGCAGCTAGCCATCGACGACTACACCCTCACCTGCCAGCCATCCAAACAGAGGAAACACTTAGCCAGGTTGGCAGCATTCCGTGAAGTATACGGGTATGACCAAACCTACGCCGCCGCAGCGCACCGACTTGGGGTGACTAGGCAGACAGTGAAACAGTGGGCAGACCAAACACTCATCACCCTCACAGGGTATGCAAACAGTAGATACTACCCAGACGATAACGACGACAGCACAGGGATGGGATAAAACCATGGACAACACACACAATATCCCCCATACTGCCCTCAAAACAGCGGTACACCGAATCATCCAACAACAGCCCACCAACATGAACCAGCTAGAAAACATTGTTGGCGGTGTCGAAAACCAGTACCATGTACCCATCTCACTCGACAACGTGAACCTTACCGTCAAAGAAATCAGCCTCGACAACCTCGACATCGACCAGGACACGCTAGACGAGTGCAGCGAAATTTTGTGGGACTGCGACAGCGCAGGATACCCCACAAATAACAGCAACACCCGTGGCATTCCAGACGACACACGGGCAAGCCAGGAAGCCATAGATTGGCTGGCAGGAATCGCATACCAGGCCAAACTACTACAATCGGCGGCCGACGATATCATGCGGTCTATCATCTGCCACCGCGACAACCACAAAAATGTTATCGGCCAGAACGTTCTAGACCAGGCCAACGATACTATCTCCGCCTGCCTCCACCTGGACCAGCTGATCGAAGACATACTAGACGACAACCTGTAAAACCCCTGTAGACACAAAAATAGTGCCCCAGCGGCAACCACCACACAATCGTGGCAGCACCGCTGGGGCACACACACATTCACTTATCATTCGATCGGCTCTACCGTGCCAACCTCAGACTCGGCTGCACGCTTCGGCACATAGCCACCAAGATCAGCATCGTCTACAGGCTCGATCATACCAGGATCCGACACATCAACCGAGTGAGGCTCAACCAAGCCCCCATCGTCGGGTGGAACAAGCCCAGCATCCACAACCGTGGTTTTAGGTTTGCCGGCCACAAACGACGGGCTACCAAACGATGTAGCAACCGACAACACCGCAGCCACCGTTGCTGTTATCAGGGCAGACTCCCACGGCAAACCGCGAAACGACTCCGCAGTATACGTGACACCCGCCGTCACCCCCAACACCGCAACAAACGTTTGCACAAAAGTCTTAGCCGCCCGCTCCAGTAAACCTAACCAAAACTGTTTACCCACAACAAACCACCATCACTTTTTCAAACCGTTAACAGCAGACTCAAGCCTCCTGATGCGGCTGCGACACTCCAGCACGTAATACCATATACTCCACAGGGCGTCTTTTGTGCGCCACAGCTTCCCGGTCACCGGATTCTTCACCCACGACAAAGCCTCCACACGGCGCGCCAAGTCACCATTCTGTACCTGTACCACACCAACATCATGGTGCAGCTTATTCACCGAACCAGTAAGCTGAGCAGACAATTGTTTAATCTGATCATGCAAGGCTTTCACATCAGCCACAGTTAACTCCTCACTACCACTACCGCCGCAGACTACGGCCATAAACCTGTCCCACGGAAACCACGGCCCCGGATCATCGTGATCCGACTGGTGCCACGCATCCGTCACATCCACGTGGCCGCAAACACCCCGCCTGCCGGCCTTCAAATCGGCTACGCTAAGCTTCCTCTTTGGAACATTATATTTGTCACATAAACGTCTACACAGGATGGCGGCCTTCTCCACGGCAGGCCACACGCGAGGATCAAGCCACTGCTCCCGAGTGTAAGCATGCCCTGGCACACGGAATGAGGCGTGCGAACCCCCATCCGCGCAAATCTCTATACCCAAACTATGCGGATTCGGCGGGGCATGCCACCCAATAGTAGACTCCGACAAACATTGCACCGTCTCCCCAATATCACACACATAATGCGCCGAACCCCCAGATGATGGGGAAGCGAAATAGTTTGCCGTGGACACCGCCCGCCCTTTACGCGAGGCGGACGGGAAACCCACATCCGGGCATGTCGCATGAATCACAACCCTATTCACCGGACTATTAGAACCAGCCGAGTGATGCGCCGCAGGAATAAACCTCACCACACACCACCACCAAACACTACCATCACAGCCACTCCTTTCTATTTGTGGGATGATATGGTCACTATAGGCGACGGCCTCACACCCTGGCAGGCCACCGAGCCCGATATTGTAGAAGCCACACCGTCACTATATTTCACAACCAGGCGACCCTCAGAACAGTACACGGACACCACGGAACGGCCATCCTTACCGTCTTTACCATCGGATCCGTTCGCACCGGCGTGGCCGCGCTCACCCCGTTCACCCTGTGCACCTTGCGGGCCGGCAGGACCTGAAGGGCCCACATCACCGCGCTCACCATCGGCGCCATTCGCACCATCTTTACCATCAACCCCGGCAACGCCGTCAACACCTGCACGGCCCGGAACACCATCATGGCCATCCTTGCCTTTCGCACCGGGCAACCCGTCAGGTCCTTTCACACCATTCAAACCCGGGGAACCCTGCGGACCAACAGGTCCAACAACACCAGCCGAACCATTAACACCGTCACGCCCATCAGCACCTGCAGGGCCCTGCGGGCCGCGCTCACCGGTCGGACCCGGCACACCCTGCACACTCCGCTCAGTACGCACAGCATCCACACACAAACCAGACCGGTGAAGCCGCACCGACTCCTGGCCACCCTGGGTACACACCTGCTTCACACGGGCAGCTAAACCTTTAGCGGCTGTACCATTCGACTGGGCCCTCGCCTGCTCAGAATCCCGCTCAGAAGACAGCGATCCGAAACGCAAAGCACCCCCGGCAACCACCATCAACAGCACAAGCGACAGGAACAGCAACACCAGGGAAGCCTTCTCAAAATTGCGGCGCTGCCGCTTCTCCTCCTCCAACTCCCTCAACCCTACTCACCTCCACCATCAACAGTATCTTTCAAAAACTCAGGCAAATCAGGAAGATGCATAGGCTCCACCCCATCAGGAAGCCCGGCGTTAAACCGGCGAACCTCACGCCGCACACCCCACACATACTCTTCCAAAGCATCCACCTGAGCCGACAAGCGACGCAAACGCTTCCTCGATTTAAACGTGACCGCCTGAACAGAACCCAAAACCGTGGCCAACGCGGTACAGAGAGAGGCCACCAGTGCAGGAGTAAACCACGACACCACAGCCCCCCAACATTACAACATCCGCCACAACACCTGTACAGTCACACGCCGACAGCAATCCAGTTAGCTATTGCGGGCACACCGTTAGGCTTCGAACCATCATTCGTAATAAACGCCAAACTAAAATCCTTGGCAGTCACATTGTAGGCTTTCACATCAATCTGCTGCGTACCACCAGCCGCCGTAGCCATAGACGCCACCACAACAGGCGCACTACCAAACGGGCGCTCAAACGGAATTGTGTAAGCATACACAGCAGACCCGCCAAACATGATCGACTTCGAACCCGTCTCAATCCTGGGAGACAACAACATCCACTCGTTAGCATGGTTAGCCCACACAGCCCCCGAAGGCACCATCACCCGGTCACCCTCCACAGGGGTAGGATCACACGCAGCAGACTCCCCAAACGCAACCCTAGCCGCCACGGCACGCCTATCCAACTGCTGCTGCAACCCGTTAGACGACACCACCAAAGTAGCCAGTAGCTGCTGATGGTACACGCCAGGCTCGGCACGCAACACGTCACGGGCACGCTCCGCACGACCCCCAGGAACAATCTCCAACTTGGCCGTGTTCTGCTCCCAATCCCGCGACAGGACAACATAGTCGTAGCGGGTCTCCCCAGGGCCCGGAAGCTGCCCCGTCACCGTCTCAACACTATTCGACGTGCACATCACCCCGTGAGCCCACGCCTGCCCCGGCAGGACCTCACACAACACTGTGGCACCCTGAACCGTAGTGCCGACACGAAAATCGTCCGGCCCTTTCACGGACGGCATATTACCCATCAGACCAGACATTTGAGCCCAATCATACTCGGTCAACACACCATCAAACCCTTTACACACAATACCCACAACAAACCCCCAAATCTTTTCTAGAATTTTTGTAAATCCCGCACACCCGCAGCCAAACCAGCAACACGCCTTGCTAGCAACGCCGACGGATTATCCTCATAATCCCCCGCAATAGGAGTAACCTTCGTCCAACCATCACCAGGCGAATCACACTCCACATCAATCTGCCGCACAATCTCCGCGATAGGGCCAGAACCCACATCCACATAGATAAGATCACCCGGCATCAGGCCGCCAGGCCCAAAACGCAACACATCCGACTCAGCCAACTCGATCTTAAAACCAGACGTGGCCTGTGACTCGGACAGCACATGCTCAGCCTCATCATAAAGAGACACCTTCTCTGAATCCGTGTTACGGGCATCCTTAAACACCTCGACACGATCAAACCAGTCATCCTCGGCCATCGAATCAACATCCTCACAAAACAGCCGATCCCGACCCTCGCCGCGGCCACCAACAACCACCGACGTAGCCTTAGGGGCGTCACGCACATACTCCCACGACACAATCGACCCCGACTCGAACGTCAACACATGGCTACGCGTCACCGCGGGCACACAATCAAACACTAAACCACGCTGATCAAACTTCGCATCCTCAAACTGGTTCACCGAAACAGTCATACGAGCCCACGACAACACCGGCAACAGTTTATCGGCAAACACGTGAAACCGCACCTGAAAATCCTTAATATAGCGGCCACGACTCTCATCATCCATCATAAACAAACCGGGCGGAAACCGCCAAGCATTATCCCCCAACACCTGCTTAGCCACCGACTCCGCCGCACCAGAATAGTGGGCATAATCACGGTCGGCACGCCACTCCGAACCCACCAAACCGGGGCGATAATTCACAGGCCACATCAACATGCGCCACAACAGGCGAATATCATCCTCACACGTGATAGTCACCCGCGAAGACCGCCAAGGACCAACACCATGCACTTTACGCACAGGCCCAGAAAAAATCCGGCCACCACCATAATCAACAACCAGGCGTGCACCCGGCCTCGTCAACCCGTCAAGCCTGGAATGATCACCAGACACCACCAACTCCAGCGTCGACAAACCATTCCACTTCAACGACAACTTTAGCGACTCAAAAAAATTGATAGGTGCCACACGACGATAATCCGGCGTAAACAATGTTATCTGCGGGACAAGACCAGCCACAATCTATTCACCAAGCCCTCAAAAACCTGTACTGCACCGACACAACAATGGCACCCAAACCAACCATCTCAATATTCACACTCTTCGAACCGCCAGGCGGGATAGGCGCAAACTCCCACTCCTTTAAACGATCCATCACATCCTCAAACCCGTTCAACAACGCAGACTGCTTCCGAGGATCCGTGTCAATAGTAATCCAATCAAACTCCTCGACAGGATAGTCTGATGACACGCGCAAACCATCAATCTGTACAGACCACGACTCCAAAGGCCCCTCGACACGAATCACAGGCCACGCAGGCACATCACCCTTATTCGACAGGTTATCCCAACCCGAACCAACACCAGGCGTCAACACCACCGGAAAAGCGGTACCCTTCCCGCCGACAGGGCCGCCACCCAACCAATCCTGCAACTTCGCATTACTGAAACGAAACTTTTGCTCATCCCCATACCAAAACGGGTCATAGGCTGTCAAATGAAGCACATAACGCGCATAGCCGCGATTCACCGGATCAACCGTAAACGTGTCATCAACCGAATCAAACCGACACCTTAGCACACGCTCAATGCCGGCAGGAGTCTTCACGGACAACTCCCCCACCTCGCCAGGAGGAAACGCAGACCACAACTCGTCATACGCCTTCAAAAAACCGTCACGAAACCCGCCCACAGGGTCAGGGTCAACACCCGACACCAGAACAGGCAACGTCACCTCGCGAGGCTTCACATTAAACCCACACCACTCAGACCCGTGCACCCCAACATGAGTTTGAGAAAAATGCTCCACCTCAGGAACACCCAAACCGCGCAACGAATCATTCAACAACATGACAGGAGACGACCCCGTGTAATCCGTCAAATGAAGAACACGCTCCGGATCATTACCAATCAACGGCAACATAGACCAAGTAACAGTCAAACCGGCACGATCAGACGGGTCAGGAATAAACATGAACCACACCCCCAATCACACATAAGCCAACGCATTCAAAGCGTCACGCTGCTGCCGCTCAATCCGCTTCGCAAACTCGTTAGGATCCCCATACGTAGGCCCATTCACATTCACCACAACACTCTTATCATTCATACGCTGATACCTGCCATACGGGGTAAACGAGCCCACAGATGATCGCACACCAAACCGGGCATCAACCGCATCCGGAAGCCGTCCAGCCACACCAGACATCGCATCCAACGCCAAACCAGCATTACCAATAATACCCTCAGCTAAACCAGCAACAACCTGCCGACCCACCTGGTCACGAAACACCCTCGACGGGGAATGAATACCCAACACAGATTTAGCGGCATTAGCAACCTGAGAACCCATATTACGCACAGTATCCAACAAGCCACTCATAGCATTCCGAATACCATTACCCAAACCAGACACCACATCACGGCCAGCCGACACCAACAAAGACCCCATATTACCAAGCGCACGCCTAATATTACCAGGCAAATTACGGAAAAACCCTAACACACCATGCACGCCGCTAGACACCGCAGAACCCATAGCATGCATAGCAGAAGACGCCACACTCCGCGCCCCGTTAAACCCGCGCACAGCACCACTACGAACCCTAGACGCCATAGAGCTGAAAAACCCGCCAACAGCAGACGCCACCGAAGACACCACACTCCGAATCGCATTCATCGCAGAAGAAACAGCGCCACGGGCTGCGTTAAACCCGGACCTCACATGGGAGGCAACCGACGAACCCAGACGGGCAAAAAACCCCACAACAGCGTTCACGCCGCCAGAAATGATCGACTTGAAACCGTTAATAAACGCAGACGTAAACGCCCTGATATGATTCCAACCATTCAGGATAACCGAACCCATACGCGCCACACCAGACACCAGATGGCCCACAACCCATCCGATAACACGGGTGACAGCCCCAATAATGCGGGCGGCAGCAGACACGACAGCGCCAAGAATACGTGCAACAAACCCGATCACAGCCGTAACAATCGGCATCACAACCGGAATAATGCGGGCCACCACCTGCAACACGACGCCAACAACCTGCATCACCACACGCATAATCGACATGATGACTGGTATCAGCGACCGGATAAGGCCGATAATCGGCGGCAAAACAGACATGACAGCACCCAAAATCTGTTGAATCACAGGCATCAACACAGGCACAAGCTGCATCACAACACCAACAACCTGCCATATCACAGCCACAACCGCCTGAAGCACCGGCATCAACGCCGGCAACAACATTGCAGCAACCTGTGTCACCGCACCAATAATCTGCGTGATCACAGGCACCAGCCGGGCGACAAGCATACTAATCAAAGGCACAATCTGGGCAGCCAAACCGGCAACCATACCGATAATCTGGCCGAACACTGGCGCCAACTGTGCCACAACACCGGCCACTAAACCAAACAAGGGCTGAATAGCGGCCATAATCTGCCCCAAAGCCTGGCCCACCACAGCCACAAGCTGCATCACCGCGGCACGGAACTGGGCGTTCGTCGCAAACATGGCAGCAAACAAGCCGATCACAATACCGACAGGGCCACCCAGGGCGCGAAACACGCCGCCAAGCCCGCCAGCGACACCCTTCAAAGCACCAAACGACGGCAGTAGATTCTTCAACGACACCGCCAACGGGGCAAACCCTGCGACAAGCTTCCCGACACCCGCAGCAACAATACCAAACACTGCGGTGCCGCCCGCAAACATGGCACCCAAATTCACTTTAGGGACAGGCAAATGCAACCTAGCAAAAACGCTCTTCAACTGCTCCACCTTGGCGCGCATCTGTGCATTCATTCTCGTAATCATGCCCGGCATACGATTAATCCACGCCAAAATAGACGGCATCATACGCTGAATACCAGCATCGACGGCAGCAAACATCGGCTTCACCGAATCCGTGACCGACTTAATAACCGGATTCAACGCAACAAAAATCTGCCTCAACCCGTTAAGAAACGGGGCCATAGCCGTAGCACCAAGATAACCCAGGGCACCCTTAACATTCTTCATAGCGCCCTCAAACGTCTTACCAGACGCCTGCGCAGCACCACCCATGCCAAGCTTCATCGCAGCCGCAAACGTGGCAAAATCAATCTGCCCCTTCGACACCATCTGCGACACCTCAGCCGAGGTTTTACCCGTCTGCCTGGCAAGCAAAGACAGCACAGGAACACCAGCCATCGTAAGCTGCAACATGTCATCGCCCTGCAACTTACCGCGAGCCATAACCGACGTAAAAATAGCGCCCGTATCCTGAAACGACTTCCCAGAAATATAAGACACATCCGCGACAGTCTTCAACACGTCAGTCATCTGACCGCCAGACTTCACACCAGAAGCAGACAACGCCGCCGCCGTAGACGCCGCATCACCCAAAGCATACGACGTACCAGTAACAGCCTCAATAGCCGAATTCATAATCGAAGACGTGTCAGAAGACGTGTGACCCAAACCAGTAAGTTTAGCCTGAGCCTCATCGATAGCCATCGCCCTAGCAATACCGCCACCAATAGTCACATCATAGATAGACTTGAGGCCCTTCTTAGCAACATTGATAGCACCCACCATTGCGGCGCCACCAAGAGCCAACTTCATGCCCTTAGCAAAAAGACTACCCGAACGCTGACCCTCAGCCGGCATAACCCCAGAAAGCTGTTTACCAACATCAGACTTCAAACCAGGCATCTTCGTATACAACGACACATATGCGGAAGCAATCTCACCAGACATACACTATTCACCCCATAATATTAATCTCGCGAGACACCCCGCCACCGGCACGAACACGCGCCAAAATATCGTCCACCTGCCCAGACGTAAACCGGGCCCTACGCTCATCCGTAGGCCTCGCCACAGGCTCCGGCTGCCCCTCACTATTAGCAGACCTGTAATGATCCAGCATGTCCAACACAGCCCACTCGCACCACTCAAACGGGCGCTGCCAACCATTCAGGTGGGCAGCCAACTGGCTAGACGTATCGGTACACAACACGCCAGCCAGCCGGACAGCCTCACCCCAACACATCACCGGGCCACCAACACTATAAACAGAAACACCAAATTTAGTGCGGAAATCGTATTCGATGGCCCCACGATAATCATCAATCAGGCCGTGGAGCCAAACTATTCCCCCAGGGAGGCCGCTTTCTGGTCAGGCTTGTATTCCATCCACTGGCGGAAAATCTCAGCAACACGAACCATAGGAAGCCCCTCCAGGGCCTCCACCGCATCCGCCGGGGCGGCAGCCTCCAACATAGAAAACATCACCTCAACCTGGGCGAAATCCGCAGACTCCCCCGACTGAGCAATCTTAGCTGCACGACGGAAAACGCGGGCAGGAACCGCCTGAGCCGTCTCCTCCGCATCCGCCAACACCCAGCTACGGTCACCAATCTTCAACGTGTAACCTGTGTCACTCATCTATCAACAATCCCTAAAATCGTGTATCAGTTCTCAGACGGCGGATTAGGATCCGGCTTCGGCGAAGGAGGAGGCGTCGGAGGAGTATCAGCTTTTAAAGCCGTCATCCACCCCCGACCCGACACCGCATTACCAGTCTTATTAATCTGGGCAGGATACGCCTTCAACGTCACACCATACCCGTACACTTCGCCATTCTTACCCTTAATCTCGTCACGATCAATGAGCTCAACCTCAGGGAAATAGTAGCGAATAACCTGATCGCCATCAACAATATCCATCAGTAAAGCGTGCACGCCAGTGGTGGCACCAGGAGAAATATCGAACGAACCCGAATCGGATCCGGCAGTAACCTTCGACTGCCAAAACAGTTCGATAACTTCCTTCTTGGATTCGATCAGCTGGAAAGAAATCTCGATAGACGACTCGGTGGCAACAGTGCGAACAACATCCGCATTCTGCCAAGCCTTCAAATCATCAGTTTTACGCTCAGGCTTAATCTTAAACCCGTCATCCGACAGATACCCTAAAGCGGTAAGCCCGGAAGGAACCGGCTCCACACCCTTAATAGTATCACCCGCGTGCGCGTCACCAATATAAACGTCGCCAGTAACAGCAGAGCGAACATTAGACGCTTTACGTGTTGCAGCCATCACAACCCCCATTAAATATCAAACAATTACATTAAAACAAAAACAAATACGTTTACTCAGATTCGACAGGCCTACATATCAGCTCGAACAGCGAATACACATCAAAACGTGCACCATCAACCAGCAAATCAGGACCCGTAGAACGCCTACAAAACACCACCGGATCACCATCAACCCCGTCAGCCAGAACAGCCTCAATACGACGCGCCAACGACATAGCCCGATCAGGCGTATCAGAAAACACATTCACGCGCAAAAAAACACGCTCACGCACATGCAACTGCGGGCCACCATCCAACGCAAGCCAAATCAGGTCACCATCAAATTGATCCGGCACCGTACCCGTGCACGGTATATCAGACAGCCAGCCATCATACTTGAGCACGCGTTTAGCCCACTTCCTGGGGTCATCGTAGACGATCACGACGCAGCCCCAATCGAACGAGCCAGCGTGCCATGCTTCGCCTCAATACGCTTCCCACCCTTATATGTGGTGCCTATACGAGCGACAGCCTCAACACGGTGAACCTGCACCTCTGACGACAAACCATTACGGTATTGGGCCTTATCGAAAGCGTTACCGCCCACATTCGCCGAGGCTGCACGCTTGACACGCTCGCCACGCTCAGCCAACATAGCCTGCACCCCAGAAGACTTCAACACCTCACGAATACCCGGCAAGTTCAGCTTCACATTCACATCCTGAGCCACTACCCATCAGCCCTTCTTACGCTTCACATTGATCTGCGTGCCCGCATCCCAGCCGGACATCGGATGATGCCACACCATAGGAGACCCGTCAGCCTCCCACACAACACCCCGGATACGCCACCTGCAACGATAATCAGCGCCCACAACAGGCTGCTTGAAAAGCATCGACCAATGCTCATAGTCAGAGTCACGCCCCGCGGCCTCATCCTCCTGCGAAACGGAAGCATAGATGGCCACGTTATGGAACCCAGTCTCGACAGGCTTAGACCAGTCTTCCACCTTGTCACCAAGATCATCGACACGAACAGTCGGTTGAAGCATCACAACCGTTTCACCATAAGGAAAACTGGTCATATCATATCTCCCACAAAGGGCCAGCGTAGCCGTTAATATTCGACCCGCACGAGCAACCCTCACCCCACACCGTGGAACACACCTCAGAATGATTCACACTACTCCTCATGGTCGGTGTAATAGTGAACGCTTTACCAGCCCCACCATCACCCTCACACAGCTTCTTCAACGCGGCAATCTCAGAAGGCCACAACAAATTCGTGGGAGTATTAGACCGTGTAGTCTGAGCGAAAGGACCCGCAGACTCGTACTGCACCTGACCCGACACGCCAGTATCATTCCAGCGCAACAAAGCCCTGCGCAGAATAGCCTTAGCGGCATCCTTGTATTTGAAATCCGGTTTAGCGATACAGGGGGCGACACTGATAGCCACAGCCTCCACATCGGCGATCATCGCCTCAAGCTTATCTTTAGGAATATCGGCGAAAGGCTCAATATCCTCAGGCTTCAAAATGATACCCATCAACACCACCCCCTGCACATATACATATCACCGCTACAATAAATCAGTTACCGGCCGGCGGATTAGGCTTCGGGGCAGCCTTCTCCTTCACAACAGCAAACGAATCAAGCGACTCGATAGCCACATACAGCACAGCCTCGGCACGAACCATAACCTCATTATGGCCCTTCAGATCACGCCCAGTCTGATCCGGATCGCCATATTCGATCAGCTCGATAGGGAAGTTACGCTGGAAACCCCAATGGACACGAGAGAAATCACCAACAATAGCCTTCACACCAGAAGCAGGCGACATCTCCGGGGCACCCGAAACAGTCGAAGAAGAACCAACATTCAAGCCGCGCCAATTATCCAAACCGGCAAAACCGGCGGCAGGATACATTGGCTGACCGGCAAGCGGAGACCCCTTCGGATACACCTCGGTAGACAGTGCAAACGAGAACGCAGGATCCAAGGCGACACCGTTAGGAACCTGCAAACCGGCACCCGCAATCAGCCCAACCGCCTTGATAAGATCAGCCGTAGCGCTATCGGTTGCATCAACCGTCTTCGACGTCTTATCAATCGACACCTTGACAGCCGCAGCAGGCTTACCTGTAGCCGGATCGATACCATGGAAAGCAATAAGATCAACGGCGCGACCAATCGAAGCACCCAGAGCAGGCGAAATCAGATCCTGAAGCACACCCAAACGGTAATCAGCGTCAGCCCACATAAACTCGTCGCTCACGCGCTGCTGGGTAACAACCTTGATAGGCTGCGCAGTAAACGCCGAAACATCCACCGATGCAGAAGGCTTAACCTCGCCCTCACCAACAATCTTGGCGCGAGGAACACCACTAAACACGGCACCCTTCACAGGGCCGAAAATCGTCGGCTGCTCCGGCGACAGCTTAGCCAAAACACCAGAATCGATAGCACGGTCACGAACCGCACCAATCATAGAACCAGGAAGCTCAAGCTTCCCTGCAGAAAGAAAATCGTCAGCCATCAGAAATCATCTCCTAGAATTATTGACAAGAGCATCCACAAACGCGACACCCTCACGTCGTTTAACATCATCAACGGGGGCACTCCCCGCAAGACGGCGCACACCAGCGCCACAACTACCACTATGGTCAATCAGCCCCTTAAGAGCTTTAGCAGACTCGGCAAGCGACTCACGATCACCACCAGACAGAAAAGCTACAGCATCAGCCGAGAGACCATACTCGGTGGCCACCTCACGCTTCACACCCTCCAAAACCAGCTCATTCAGCCGACTCTCAAGTTCCTCGTTTTTACGACGAAGACCATCAATCATAGACTCCGAATTATCATCGGTGGAGCGAAGCTTCTCTAGCTCAGCAAAATTACTTTTAGCACGAGACTCCCATTTGCGAGCCTCCGCCTTCCAATCAGTCCCAGACGGCTTATCACCGCCTTCATTCTTCAACTGATTGTCGGCTACCTCCTGCCCGCCATCGTCTTTTACCGTATCAACAATGCCGTTATCCTTTCCAGACTCCACAACATCATTGTCAACATTCTGTTCCTCAACACTCTGATCGGCCATAGCCTAACCCTACACTCCTTGCGGAAAACAACACAACATTGTTGACCCCCGTGCGGGAGACAACCCTGTGCACCAATAACCGGCGGCGCACAACCGGAAACCATCATCTCATGTCGCCCACAGTACGCATAGCCTTCAAAATATTGCCAGGCGACTGCTGCAACCCGTGATCATCAACCCACTCACGAGCCTTCTCATACGTCCTCTGATACTCGGCATCAGCCCTATTTGGTTCCCAAGGGCCAACAACCTCAACCACCGTACAACCACAATGATCATGATACTTCGAACCAAACGGACGCTTACCACCACGCTTATGACGCCGCGTATGTCCAGTAGTAAGTGCCCTTTCTTTGGTCGTATAATCCGACCTCGTAGCCAACATGGCACAAAAAGCACACGGATCACCATCAGTCACCCGACGCCACGACCTACCCTGCGCACCCGCCGACCACTCAACCGTGTCACGACCAGCATTCATAACAGCCCGATCAAAACCCGCAGCCATCGCATCAATCGTGTCATTCGCCCTATCCGGGTCACTCTCAAGAATCTTCATAGTCGAAAACGACCTAGCCAAAGCCGCCGCAGCATCAAACTCGTCATACACAATCAAACCCGGATCCACACCATTCAACCGGCGAAAATCCGACACAAACCTGGCAGCCAACGATGCCGAACCATCATGGCCGGCACGCTCCAACTCCACACACAAACGCACATACTGCGTGTCACTCATCCTGCCGGCACGCCACAAACGACCAAGCTCAGAATAATAGCCCGCATACTTCCCAGCAAACCTGACCGCCTCACGCTGATACTCAGTCGCAGCAAGCCTCGCCTCAACCCCCGAAGCCATCGCCTATCATACCTCGTTAGTTTGACGCGATATAGCCCCAGCCAGTGCCGCCAACGGGTCAGACGACTCAGCACGATGACGCATCACAGCCTCAACCTGCACATCATCAAGCCCCAACATCTCCAACACCGTACGAGAATCAGCAGGCAAAATACCGGCACCAACAAGCTTCGTCACAGCATCAGCCGTAGCCGCCCGGGTAGGCGTCGAAGCATCACGCCAACGCAAACCAACATCACCAAAAAACGCGGCCTCATCAACACGAGAATCCAACGCCTTGGCAGCCAAAAAACCAACCGACAGCCAGCCCTGACCAAACGACGTTTGACGCCGCTCAGCACGCTTCACAAGCCGAGATTCCTCGGCAGCCAAAGCCTCCCCACTAGGTGGGTTAGACGTGATAAACCCGAAATAGCGTTCCGGAACAGCCGCCTCACCCGCAGTCAACTGCGCCAACAGCCGCATCTGATCCGAATACGGTGTAGGCGAATTGACAGGAAACGACCCCACATTCGGGGTATCACCGTCATCATCCTTATCCACAGCCCACACAGAAGCCATCGACAGGACCCAGCCAGGCTGCGAAAACTCATCCGCACTCACGCCAGTCACCCAACGCTGAGGATACGCATAAAAATCACGATTCACAGACTGCCCCAACAGTGTGCGCACAGCCTCATCAGTGTAAGCCCTAATAGACCTCGTAATCTCCGAACGGCCATCAATCCTAGACGTACGGCGACGATTCACAATAGGCACCAAAGGAACCGCACCAAGCACATTCACGATACGGCCCATCTCAACCCACTCACGCGAGCCCCGCCGCTCAACCTGAACAATCACATCAGGAAGCAAAAGCTCAGCCTCAACAACATCAGGATCACACGTCTGCTGCACCACAAGGCCAGCATCCAAACGAGACCCATCGGCAGAAAACTTGCCCGTACAATTCTTTGGTGACTGCGGACGAACAGAAACAGTGCCATCACCGCCAGGAATGATAGCCACAAACGACAACCCAAAAATCAGCGCATCCAAATGCACATCACACGAAGTCGTAGCAAGCCGATTCGCAGCATACACACCATCCAGGCCGTAGCCGTCACCATCAGTCCAGCCAAGCCAATCCAGACGCTCCTCCAAAGCATCCACAGCTATACCAGGCCACGACACCACAGTCTGCACACGCTGCAACTCCGGAGGAATAGCCACCCCCAAATCACGCACCCGGCTCGAGCCCTCATAGTAGCCCTCAATACGGCAATGCCACGAAGACAACCTTTGGATACGATCGTACATGCCCTCAATCAGAGCCAACTCGTCCACGTTCATACCACAGACACCCGCTTCCTACCAGACCGTTCACGCCGCTTCACTTTAACTGTTTTCGCACCAAGATACGCCAGCGACACAGCCTCCAAAGGAACCTCAGAACCATCCTTAAACGTCGAGCCCCAGCCCCAAGCCGAACCCTTACGCTTCTGAACCGCCGACCTCACAGCAATATCCAACATGTCACGGCGAGAATCAGCCCTAGGGTGAGACACAACACCAGACCTGACACCTTCCAGAAAGGCTTGACATGCCTCCACATACACCCCAGTATCGGCAACCACAACACCCCGACCCGGAACACCACGATCACTTAAAGCCTTCTGTAAAAGCACAGCACCCGAACCGGCAACCATCATCTTTTCCGCGTCACCCCAACGCAACGCCAGCCAATCAGCCAGCTGGCCTACACCATCCACAATCGTCCCCGACAGGCCATCAATAACCTCAACATGAACACCAGCATCAGTCCTGCCAGCACCAGCCAAAGCAACCCTATTCCCAGACCGCGAAAACGAAACCCCAAACACCTTCCCACCAGAAAGCTCAACATCATCAACCGCAGACTGAGCCCACTTATCGGCCGGTATCACAGACGCGGCAGACTGTCCACGATCCCACCAGCCAAGCCGCTCCCGAGCAAACCCGGCAGCAGACATCGACTCATGCTCATCCGACACAGTCCCAAAATTCAGACGACGACCCAACGCCGGATTCGTGTCACCAGCCAATTTCCGCCATTGTCTAGCTAAATCGTCCGGGTTCGACTCGTCAGGAATCGAAAACTCCGTCCACGCAATCCGCTTACCACCCGACAAAGCCTGCCCGCGAAGACGCAACACCACGCTACCATCCGCTAGCGGCCCCGGCGGGGTGCCCAAAAAAATCTGCTGCGGATCACCCGAAGGAGCCGCAGACACCGTAGGAAGCAAAGCCTCCAACTGCTCATCCGACAACTCCTGAGCCTCATCACACACCAAATCATCAACCGTAAACCCGCGAGCCGAACCACGAGAACGGGCCACAAACTCCACCGAACCCCAACCCGGACAGCCACACTTCTTCTCAAACGTGGCACAATCCGGATGATGCAACACAATAGCCTCCTGACCATTCGTCGCACGAATCGACTTCACCATACGATACAAGTCAGGAAACTGCCGCTCATTCTCAAAAAACGACCTCAACCTCATAAACGCCTTACGAGCCGACTTCAACTCGTGAGCCGTATGCAAAATACGGCGACCCTGAATAGTCGCCTTAAACAACTCAACAATCTCCAAAATCGCATTCTTGCCATTCTGGCGAGGCACAAACACCCCACACACACCCGAAGCAAGCCTGCCATTACCACCGACAGCAAGCCAATCATCCAACACCTGCTGCTGCCACGGATCAGGCGTCAACCCATACGCACGACCCAACTCCCCAGCATCACCACCAGCAGACACCGAATACGCCGCAGCCACACGGTGACGAGGAACCTGAGACCCAACAACACCAGACACCTAATCAGGCCCCCTTGCGCTTCCTATACCGGTCAATCATCGCCACCGCAGAACCCCCACCACGGCCACCAGACGCCACATCAACCGAATACCGATCCAACATGGCCATAAACGCCTTCACATGAGCACGAAGCGAAGCCACCAAATCCGCGCGACCCTCACTCCACACCACATCATGAATCACAGCCGCATCAAGAAGAAACAACCACTCCTCATCAGACACGTACTGAGCGCGCGGATCCTCACCCCACACACCCCACCAACGACGCGTCTCCTCACACCACTCACGAGACCCCGGAAGCTCAGGCT
>ERZ501024.103-NODE-103-length-30243-cov-81.228468_pt1 | contig 30243 bp, 33 predicted proteins | sample MGYA00248893_ERZ501024 | MGnify/ENA primary metagenome ERZ501024 (study PRJEB25958, sample SAMN03398501) | human skin metagenome | study: EMG produced TPA metagenomics assembly of the Human Skin Microbiome Metagenome (human skin metagenome) data set. | reverse complement strand
TGTTGATTATCATATGGCTTTTGAAACTGTCGCACCTCATGTTTGAATTCGCCCTGTTAATTATTTGAGCATGGTATGAGACAAGTGAAGTAAAGGATAAATCTCATGATAGATGAAGAAAAACCCTTAAATTTTGACGACGATGAAGAGCCTCTTGATTTTGCAGATGAAGAATTTATCGATGATAAAAAAGAGGATGAGTTGTATAACAGTATTACCAAAGATGGCTCTAGTGTCGATCCGGCAGATGATGGTGAACGACATATTCGACCTGAAGATGGCGATCCTATAGAAGTCGAAGAATAATCTATAGCCCAATTTTATATTGGGCATTTTAATTTCTAGCGTATTTGGTTGAACAACAACAAACCCTAGATGTTATTCAAAAATTATCATTAATGAATTAAAAAATGAGAGCTAGGCAAGAAGTTTAGAGATATGAGGTTGTATGTTTCTAGAACAAGTAATATGACAGAGGATTAGATGCAAAAAATATTGGATTATCTTTGCAAGCTTTTTACTACTCAGTCTCGGTCACGTGCCGCTACAAATAGCTCGATTGCTACAGCAACAGACAATGGCGATCAGGAAATTGGTTTTGCGGTAGATGAGATGTCTCTGAGTCAGGTAGGGGTAAACAGTATTTGTAATTTTGAAGGATTAAGACTCAGTGCTTATGATGATGGTGTAGGTGTCTGGAGCATTGGTTATGGCACGACCAGATACCCAAACGGTTTGAGCGTTCAAAAAGGTGACACATGTACTTTTGAGCAGGCCAAAGCATATATGCAGCATGATTTGAAAATATTTGAGCGTGCAGTCAATGGCGCTGTAAAAGTTCCTTTAAAGCAAAATCAATTCGACGCATTAGTCTCACTAAGTTATAACATCGGGGCAGGAGCCTTTAAAAAATCGACCTTATTAAAAAAATTAAATTCAGGTGATTACAAAGGGGCCGCAAACCAATTTGATGTATGGGTAAACGCAGGCGGTAAGCGTTTGGCTGGATTGGTTAGACGCCGTGCTATTGAAAAGAAATTGTTTTTAGGATCATAGTCTTTTTAATTTTTTATTTCGTTTAGTCAGAAGCTGTGAAAAGCCTCAGATAGTCTGGGCTTTTCATATGGAAATTAAATGAATTAACTTTTATCCCCTAAGGTAATTCTGAGCCTGTTTAATGCTCCCATGAGTGAAATGCTAGTTGTTAACTCTACAATCTCCCTTTCACTAAAATACTCAGCCAAGTGAGTTTTTACGGGTTCAATTTTCTCAGATAGAAAAGTGACTGCTTCTGCAAGTTCAAGAGCGAGAAATTGTTTTTTTGAAAAAACGTTTGAATGTTTATAGCCTGGGATTTTATCAATGACTTCTTGGCTTATACCCATATCCCTTAATTCTTGTGCATGAAAAGCACAACAATAAGCGCAGCCGTTAATTTGTGACACGTACAATTCAGCTAAAGCAATTAGTTGTGGATCAATTCCAGAGCTTCGAATTGAGGCATGTGCTGAGTACAAATGATTAATCGTCTTTTTGGCAACTTCTTTATATTCCATAAAATAGACCAGCATTTTCGTATTAAAAACTTATTATTTACTACAAGGTATAGATTGTAAATTAGGCACTATTTTGTTATATAGGTATATTTTTTATACCTAACTAATCAATGAAAGATAATATTTCTGGCTGTTCTGTAGAAGAAGCAATGACAGTATTGGGTGGTCGCTGGAGAATGTTAATTATTTCATTTCTCATTGAAGGACCTATGCGTTTTAATGAGTTAAGACGCGCAATCCCTAATATTTCTCAAAGAATGTTGACTTTGGAATTACGTTTTCTCGAAGAAGAAGGCTTCATTAATAGAGAAGTTTTTGCGGAAGTTCCTGTTAAAGTTGAGTACTCTTTAACTGAAGATGGTAAGAAATTAAACGGTTTAGTCGAGACGTTAAAAGAAGTGGGTACTTGGTTAAAAGCAAGATAATAAAATTATTTTTAGATAACGTTTCACTAGTACTAGATGAATTTAACGGGCTATCTTTATAAAATCTAGGCATAAAAAAAGCCTGATGCTACGAATCAGGCTTCAGTATTCATCGACAATAGGAGTTGATGAACAAGACCAATCTAACAGACCTGTTCAGTAAAGGCAAACCGAGGCTTGAATTGCTGAGTCAGATCAAAGTAATTTTTCTAAATTACACGCATTAAAAAAGCCCTTGCTCGAAAGCGAAGGGCTTAGTCATTCATTGATCTACCAATGAACTATATAAGGCTCATCTCATACTAAGAACAGTATAACTGAATTTAAGGGAGCAGAGAAGAAAACCTTATAAATACCTTTTTCATTCTATTTAAAATTAATTTATTTGGGCGTATAGCAAGTTACATCATTGGTAAATCAATACACAAAACTTGCACTTTGCATTTTTAAGGGTGTGGTATTTGTGTAGGCTCTGATTGGCTTAGGAAATAAAACAATAGCTATCTTTTAACGGTTCAATATAAAGTTTGAACATGTTGAAGACATCAGGAGCTAGATATAAGCAAGGAAGTAAATATGAACTTAATTAGATTAGAAGAACTTTCATTGATGAGTAATGCGGTTTTAACACCTCAATTAAACAATTGGCCATGTATACAATCATCAAATACAGATACTACATATGCTAATAAGAATACAGACAGTTTTTCTGAACAATCTGATAAAAAATTTCATAAAGAATGGCGAAAACAACAAAAGAAAATACTTAAAAATATTCCGAGTAATGCTGTTTTACTCAGCATTAAAGAGATGGTGTAGTTAGACACGAGACAAGTTTATAAAGATATAAATTACAAGGATAAGCTATTAGCTAAATAACTTTACGTAGGTACACTTGTTAGTCATAACTTATTCTAGAGATATTAATAATAAGCAAATTACATAAGGTAAGGCAGAAAATAGAAAATAACAAAAAAGGGCAATTCTGTAGAGGTAATTTTTATGGTTAATCTTCATCAGAAATCACTTTTTGATGTTCTGACTCAACATCAAGCTTATCTATATCGAGCATCTTCAAGATCAGTTAATGAACTTCTTAATTTATTTAATTCCGAAACAGTTAATATGCTTACCAAACTAAGTAACTTGTTAGATGAGCTAAATGAAAAGGAAAAAACCGCATTGGCGGGTGGGCTTTACTCAACAGCCCCATTAAAAGAGTTACGTGCACTGATTTCTCAGTGGTTTAATACCACCAATGATGTGCTCATTGAAACTTTTACCATCTCTGCTGTGGCATTGGCTGTCTATGAAGCCAAATATATGTCAAAAGTTTTTGGTGGCAAACATAAAGAATTAAAAGGTGAACAGCTCTATAAAGCTGCTAAACGTGTTCCTTTAGCAGGTGGAGCATTGGTGGAGGAGTTATTTTCTACAATTGCCGAGGTCGCCCGTCAAAGAGTGGAGTATGCAATTCGGGATGGCCTCAATACTGGAGCGACGAATCAACAAATTATTCAAAGGATTCTTGGGACTAAACGCCTTAAATATGAAGATGGACTACTAAATAGCTCTAAGATTGATATTGAACGAACTGTGCGTACGATTCGAAGTCATATATCCAATCAGGCCTATTTAAACAGCTATAAACAGTTAAAGTTTGAATATGTCAGATTTGTAAGTGTTCTTGATGGCAGAACCTCAAAAGTATGTGCAGCCCTTGATAGTAGTGTGTGGAATATCAATGATCCTACAAAAAAAGTTCCGCCTTTGCATCCTCATTGCCGTAGTATTCTAGTTCCAACTCATGAAAATGGTCAGCTAGTTGGCAACCGAGCCTTCATTATGGATGAGAGAAAATTTAGGGATATTCCTAAAAATGAACGTGAACATTTAATTGGCCAATTAGATGCAAATATGTCATTTAAAGAGTTTTTTAAACTAACAGATGATTTTTTTCAAAAAGAGTGGTTAGGGCCTAAAAGATATCAACTATATAAAGAAGGAGAATTTGACTTTGATAAGTTTTTTGACCCAGAAGGACGGTTATATACACTTGAGGAGCTTAAAGAACTTGATGAGCGAGCTTTTAAAGTATTGGGATTGTGAGAGAGAGTAGAAGTATTAGAAATAGGATTTTTATCTTGAACAACTTTTTTAGTTTTAACTAAATACACACACTTAAACAATTAGTTGAAAAAAGTTTCAATAATCTAGCCAGATAGCATGTTAAGTTTTTCTCAATCATAAAAATTTAGAAAGGATCAAAACATGAAATTTTCCTACCAAGATCTTGCTGGAAATAATATTGAAGTGGAATGTGAAAGTTATATTCATATTCCATCAGGAACAGCTGTAAAATCTACAGAAGCCGGCAATTACCATATTACTGAAAATTTCAGCTTCTATAAAAAAACTCAAGCTGATTCTGTGCCCATCTATCGATTTGCTATTGATCGTAATTCTAATGTTTTTAATAGCGATGAACTGCCAGCATTAGCTCAAATTGGTAAAGACTGGAAAAATTTAGACTAGTCTTTAACTCAGTATAAAGCCCTCAGTCTAGGGTTTTATAATCTACTTTAAATGAGTTATTTCTTTTTAAATACAAGCGTTAAGCCTATTAAAATTGCAATCATTCCTATTAAGCCCGCAAGCGGCAACTTATTTTTTAAAATTAAAAAATCTAAAAGTGCAGTAACGACAGGCACTAAATAAAATAGGCTTGTTACATTTACAAGATTGCCCTGATTTAGAAGACGGTAAAGTAAAAGTTGAGCAACTACAGAAATTAAAATTCCAAGGAATAAGGCCGAAATAATGAGTTGTGAATTCCACGTTATTTCAAAATGTTCAAATGGAACTATAAATAAACAAACTAGAAGGCTAACTATATATTGGAGCGGTAAGACATCTGTTGGGGCTTGTTGAATGTTTTTTTGCATGATGGCACCAAAAGTGATACAGATCAGTGCTGCTAAGGCAAAGAATATTCCGATTGGAGCGATAAAAGACATAGTTAAGCTTTTCCACACTAAAAGTATGAGTCCGGCTAAAGCAATCAATAGACCTAATAATCTCTCTTTTTGTAAATTCTTTTCTAAAAGACAAAGCGTCAAGATTGGCTGTATTCCCATGATTGTGGCCATTAAACCAGGGGTGACTCCGTGAGCCATGGCTTTAAAATAACAAATTGAATAACCTGCAATAATCAGTAGTCCAGTTAATAAAACTTGCTTTCGAGATCCATACTTAGGTAAAAGTCTTTTTCTAAAAATAGCAATTAACAACAGAACAAACAAAGCTGTGGCAAAACGCAGAATTAATAATGCTATAGGTGAGGCACTGTCGAGCCCCCATCGAGTAAAAATCGCAGCACTCCCCCAAAGCAAAACGAAAGTGGATGTCGCACTTTGTGACGCAAGCATCTGTTTATTTAGGCGCATAAAACCTCCTCCTAGTGCGTAATACCTAAGAAATACGAAGTGATAAAATTGTTAGTAAGGACAGTGATTAACGAGTTATTCAGTTGTTAATCAATTTACTGTTAGCGACGTTAAAAAATGAATTGTTTTAACTTCTTATAAGTTCAGTATGAGAGAGGCAATAAATAAAGAAAAGCGCATAATTCTTTTATATACTATTTGAAAATCGAATAGATAAATTCTTATGACTTTAAAAAATTTACAGATTGATTGGCTAAAGTGTTTTGTCACCGTAGTAGATACAGGCTCTTTATCAAATGCAGCACCTGAGTTATATCGATCACAGTCAGCGGTTAGCATGCAATTAAAAAAACTTGAAGAAGCTCTACATTGCCAACTTTTAATACGAACGCACCGACAAATTGAATTAACGTCTCAAGGACAGCTACTTTTAGGTTATGCGCGCCGTATTCTTGACTTACATGCAGAAGCCCAAATGGCATTTCATGGAGATGAGCTGAAGGGGCGTATACGCCTTGGGGTGCCCGATGATTATGCTGCAAAATATTTAACGCCTGTACTTAAGCGTTTTGCTCCACGTTATGGAGGTGTTGAAATTGAATTAATTTGTGAGCAGTCTACTTCGTTAATACCACGGGTAGAAACTGGGGATATAGACTTGGCATTAATTTCGAGAGATAACGCTCGTCAAGGAACACTTTTATTTCATGAACCAATGGTGTGGGTAGGCTCTCCACAGTTTGAACTCTGGCGAGAAGATCCACTCCCAATTGCAGTTTATGAAAGTACAAGTCAAGCCAAAAAGAGTGCGATTAATTCTTTGGCCTTACAGGGACGCCGTTATCGGGTGGTATACAACAGTTCAAGTTTAGCTGGTCAAATTGCAGCGGTGGAAAGTGGTTTAGCAGTTGCCGTGTTCACACAGTGTAGTGCACCTGAGCATTTAACTATTTTAAGTGCTGATCATGGCCTAGGACCTTTAGAACCTATGGAGGTCGCTGTGTACCGAAGCCGGGCATCTTTGGAGTCTAAAGCTGTAGATCACTTATATGACTTACTCCTCAAAACGCTCAGGCATTCAGTTAATATTTAATTTAAGTTTATTTTAGGTGCTCGGCTTTGAAATTGTTGAGTTAAATTTAAATGAGCACTTAAAGTCAAAACTAAATAGCTTTACATTTTTGCGCTAAATCTACAAAAAAGCCTAGAAACCTATGCTGATCGTAAAACTAATAAAAAGTATTTATTAACTCATCAATCTAAACAATTCATGAGGTGAAACATGACAAAAATTATAGCGACCTTGGGTTTAGCCGCCTTTATTTCTTTAAGTGTGAGTGCTTGCCAAGGTGAAAATGACACAAAACAGCAAGATAAAACCACAACTCCTCATTCAATGGATAAAGATTCATAATCTACATGAATGCTCAAAGCCCATCGTAAGATGGGTTTTTTTATATCTTTTTATTTTTGTCTTAAAGTGTGATTTGTAACTCAAAATATTTATTTTTAATGGCGCTGTTCAAAATATATTGACTAATACACTTGGTTTTAAATATATTTAAATTAGAAACTCATTATTTTAAATAGAACTCTATATTTAAAGTAAATTGGTTCAAATATCCTCAGATCAGAAATTTAACCTTTAAGTTTGATTATAAAAATATTAACTAATCAAGGAGGTAGGTATGGACGCTAAATTTCATTCTGAAAATGAATATGGTTTTATTTTAAATATATTGAACAACTATGTTGTTATAAAGAAGACATTAAAAGATGATCATTATCCTTATGATTCATTTGGTTATCTTCTTGCTCTTTATCAACCACTAAAAGTCTATATTCCTCAGCTTCCACATCCAAAAATTTATATTGAGGTTGGTGGAATTTCTTATGACAGAATGATTGTTATGCAAACCGAGGACGAGACAGAAGCCATAAATATTTTATTGAGTTTAGGACAACTTGTTGCCTAACAATGAAATGATATTTAAATGCTGAGTTTAATTTACTTAAGAAAAAGCTTTCTTAAGTAAATTCACGAAAAAAATAAAGCCCATAAAATAGTTGTTGGAAAAGAGAACTTAAAGAAATTTTTTAATGTTACTATTTATTCTCATTAAACAAAGAACTTAATAAGATACAAAAAGCCACAAAAGCTAAATCTATAACTTTAAAAGAATTTGTTTATATAACTAAGAATATTAAAAAGTAGGTAATCGTCATGAAAAAAATACTTTTAACAGCATTGGCTGGATTTGCTTTATTAGGAAGTAGTGCTGTGATAGCTAAACCAGATGCTGCTTTATTAAACGAAGCAACAAAAAATGTAGTCACAGTGTCCAAAGTAAAAACTTTGGCTGATGAATCTGGAGTAACTTTAACTGGTATGATCGTAAAGCATATTGCTGGGGATCATTTTGAGTTAAAAGACGCTACGGGTTCAATCATAATTGATATCGATGATGACTTATGGAAACCTCTTGAACTAAAAGCAGGGGATAAAGTACGTGTCGTTGGTGAGGTAGATAAGCATAGAGTTAAGCCTACCGATATTGAAGTTTTCCAAATTGAGCGTGTTAAATAAAAGCTAATATTTTAAGTAAATATTGTTCAAAACCAATGAAAAAGAAAACTCCTATTTTTAGGAGTTTTCTTTTGAAGATAGTAAGTTTTTATTATTGTGTTGCATTAAAAGCCTCATGGTATTTGACATTAGCTTTTGGAATATTGCCCGAGAAAGTTAGAGCCTGAAAATATTCACTTGGTACATCAGGCAAAATTAGCTCAGGATAATTTTTAAAACCAAATCGGCTGTAATAATTTGGATCACCTAATAAAACACATCCTTGAGCGCCAAGTTGTTTTAATTTTTCTAGTGATTTATTGATGAGAAGAGAGCCAACACCGCATCCTTGTTTATTTGGATGAACTGAGATAGGACCTAAACCATACCAACCTATTTCGCCTGAGCTAATCTCAACCGGAGAAATAGCAATATGTCCAATAATAGACTCATCTTCAATTGCAACTAGAGAAATAGTAAGTTGTCCGTGAGCTCTTAGACTATTAACAATAAAATGCTCGGTATGACTTGTGTGCTCAGCATTTTGAAAAGCTGCTTTTGTCAATTCTTCAATGGCTTCAATATCTTCGGCTTGCTCATCACGAATAATAATATTCATTAAAAATTCTTCCAGACTCATAGATTATCCATATACTTTAACTTTTAAATAATTATTGAAAAGAAAGATAATTTAGATTTCTAAGATACTTTATTTGTTACTGGTTATATAAAGCAACTAATACTCATCAAACTCATACATAAAGTAAAATTTTATAAAAATCATTTTTAATATAATCACTTTAAAATAATTTTGAGGGTCAATAAGTTGAGAAAAATCATTAAAACATTATTACTATCTACGCTTATTTCAGCTACTTCGTTCACTATCTATGCCAAAAATAATGAGCAAAAAGTTAATTTTTTACAAAGTTCACCACATACCATTTTAACTGGAAAATTTCAGGGCTACGATGATGTAAGGTATAGAGTTTATGCAAAAAAAGGCCAAATATTAAAATTTGATATCAATAGTCTGGGGAATTTAGCCTACATAAATATTTTTGCACCTGGTAAAAAACCAGGTAAAGATAATGCACTATTGATTGGCTCAACTATAGGTTTTAAAGGAGAGCTTACTTTACCAGTTGACGGTGACTATATTATTCAAGTTTATCAAATGCGTAATAGTGCTCGTAAGAATAAAACTGTGAAATATACTTTAGACCTCGAGTTATTAAGCAAAGTGAAACAATAATAATTGATAAAATTTACTAGCTCTCGAGAGCTAGTAAATTTGAAACTTGGTATATTACTAACTATTATATTAAAGAAAATGACTCATGAATGCCTGAGCTTTCAACAAACAGTTGATCATGTGAAACGAGCAATACCGCACCTTCATAACTCTGAATAGCATTAGCAAGTAGCTCTCTAGATTCAATATCCAAATGATTTTCTGGTTCATCTAATAACAGAAGTTCAGGTGCAGGTTCTATCTGGCTAAGGGCCAATAAAGCTACTTTTAGTTTTTCACCACCACTTAGCTGAGACAATAGTTGGATACCTTTATCTCCACGAATTCGAAGTTGACCTAGCAAATTTCTCCATTCGAGTTCTGAAAGTTCATTATTCAGGTGAGATAAATTTTCAATAACAGTCATTTCATCGCATAAAAAGCTAAAGTTCTGGTCGAGATAGAAACACTCTACAGATAGGTGAATGCTGTCACAGGGTTGATTGTTCTGTGCATGAATTGCCTTAAGTAAAGTTGATTTTCCAATACCATTTTGTCCTGTTATATGAATTTTTTGAGCCGCTTGTATTGCTAGATCGATGGGTTTTTGAGTTCCATGTTTCAGTTTCAATTTTTTAATCCGCAGAATTTCACCAGATTTCTTATGAAAAGACGGGAAGACAAACTGTTGAGGTTTAACGGTTTCGAGAAGCAATTTCTTATCTTTTAAATCATTTTGACTGTTTGAAATTTGTCGCTGATGTTGAGACTGTATAGCAGCAATGCTTTGGCCTGCTTGTTCCTTTTTAAAGTCGAGCAAAATCTTGGCTTGAGAATTTGATTCTCTTAATTTATTGCCAGCACGCTCTCGTTTTTGAGCTTTCATTAATACATCATGTTGCTTTTGCTTCATGTGCTTAACTTCACGTTGGCTCTGTTGAATAGATTGCTCTAGAGCTGCAATATTGGTTTGATACTGTCCATAAAATTTTTCATAATTTCCGGTGGTGTGATGTAGACCATGTTCATTTAAATGATAAATATGGTCGACTTCATTTAATAAAGTCCGATCATGGCTAATGATAAGACTACCTGCTGGGTGTTTTTTTAAATGATCGATTAACCATTGTCTAGATTCCTGATCTAGATGATTGCTAGGCTCATCAAGTAATAGATAGTGGCCTGATTTTAAAAATAAACAGCTTAGAGCCAATTTGGTTTTTTGACCTTCACTTAAATTTTTAACTGGGAAATCTAAATCTGTTGGTAAACCAGCTGATTCTAAGAGGTTGTTCCATAAAGTGGGCAGGTCCCATTTACCTTCCAATAAATCATAATCATCGAAGTCGGCATTACCTTGTTCAACTCTTTTAAAAGCGTCGTAAATATCTAAGATATCTAAGGCTTCAGCAATCGTCAGTGCTGTCAAACGATGCAATTGAGGTAAATACGCATATTTTACATGCCAAGATATTTGCCCTGATGTAATAACTGAATCTAATGCAAGCATCTTATTTAACATTTGCATAAGCAAAGATTTGCCTTGGCCATTACGACCAATTAGGGCAGATACCTGATTCGATTCAAGACTAAAATTTAGATGCTTAAACATTACCTTTGAAGGAAACTCTAAGGTAAGTTGCGATATTACACATGCCTGCTGAGTCATAAAAAACCTCATAAATACAGGATGTACAAAATAGGAGAATGATAATTTTTAATAGAGACGGTAAATCACAAAAATAGTCTATTTTGCACATCAAAAAAAGAAAAAATTGATGAGAAAAAAGACTTACTTCATTGGCGTGACTCACGAAATTGATGGAATAGTGAACTATTCTATAGAGTTTTTTACTGGGTGTAAAATTTCTATAAGTTATTTTATTAAAAAGCCCAATCATAGGATTGGGCTTTTATCTTTCAAGAATTTTACTCTTTTACGACTAAAACTTGAATCTTGGTGCTATTTAAAACATCTTGAGCAAAGCTACCCAAAATTAGTTTTTGGAAACCTTTACGACCGTGCGAACCAATCACAATTAAATCAGAACCTAAGTCTTCTACGGCTTTCAAAATACCATCTGAAGAAATTTCACCTTGGATGATTTGAGTCTCTGCATCAATGCCTTCTTCAGCACATAAAGCTTTAACTTTTGCGAGAGTTTTTTCTGCGTTGGCGCGTGCTTCAACAAAATAATCTTTTACAACAGGTGAGATGTAATAAAAATCTACGCCACTAAAAGGATCTACCGCAACCAAACTAATGGCGGTCAATTTACTACCAAATGCTTTTGCAATGTGAGCTGCTTGTCGAGCTGCTGCTAAAGAAATCTCAGAACCATCTACTGGTACAATAATATGTTGGTAATTCATGATGTTATTCCTCTTATTTACAGTTGTTATATGTATGAAGCTTTTATTAATTAAAGATTAACATATTTCATTCTATGGAGACATCTATTCAATTAAAAGTAATTAAAATTAAACAAAATAAATATAAATCAAATAGTTGAATTGATTTCTTTGCTGGTTTTGAACTGATAAGTATGCTGTAGACCAATAATTGTTAATATTTACATGAAAATTACAAAAAATTACGGTTCATATTTCTGTCACAAAGAAGCCGTATAACAAAATAGTAAATTAAAGGGGGGCTAAGAAAGATGGCAGATTTAACAGCAAAGAAAGTCAATAAACTCATTGAAGAGTTTAGTCAAACAGGTAAAGAACCTCAAAAGTTAATCATTGGCTACAAAACTTATGCAAGACTGATGACTGAAGATAAATTTGCAGAAAAAGTTGTTCCTTCACTAGAAGACTCAAAAGAACGCTTATATAAAAACTTAAAAATTAAACTTGTGACTGAAAAACATTATTTTGAAATTAAATAAAACTTATGTGAACTTCATCACTTTCTATTAAACTAAATTAACATTAAATAAGTTTAATAACATTATTAATGTATGATGATACAAATTAATAGTGTAATCAACATTTGAAAACAGCAATCGTTTATAAACTCGATAGAATAAATTGCTTTTTATTTTAAGTAGTGGAATAAATTGAAATGCCAACAATCAGTGTAATTATTTTTTATATTTTAGCTATATTAGGCGGTATAACAATTATTTATGGATTAATCAGTTTAAGTGTTTTTTTAATTACAATCGGATTGGCTCTATTATTTGCAGCACTTTTATTAAAAAAAGAATTTAAAATAGATATTTTATTTTGGCAATAAATATAATATTTATTTGTAATTTAATTTGTTTATAAACGTATTTCGATATAACTGACATAAAAAATGTCAGTTTTTAAAAGATTAAATTAAGTTTTTGTAGAGATATGTGGTTAATGATATTTTTTGATCAAAATAATTACAATAAAATATAAAAGTAAGAAATTTAAAATTTATTTAAGTATTTAAAAATAAAAAGGTTTCAATTAGGATAAAAGTAAAGTAGTAAGACCATTTTAGCTATTAAACAATAACAAAGTGAGGTGAGCATGACTTATAAGTATGAGTATGCAGGGTTCTGGTTAAGATTTGGCGCAATGATTATTGATAGTCTTATTCTTTGTTTGGCAATTATTCCAGCCGCATGGATTTTTTATCGGGGAGATTACGACTTAGTATTTGCTACAGGCTTAAGTAGTCAGCCACAAAATTATTGGTTCGACTTAATTGTGAACTACGCATTTCCTTTTTTATATTCAATCTTATGTTGGTTGTATTTTGCAGGTACACCCGGCAAACGTTTGATGCGCTTAAAAGTTTTAGATGAAAAAACAGGTAATAAGCTCACAGTCATGCAAAGTATTATTCGATATATTGGCTATATTCCATCAATTTTAGTATTTGGTATTGGTCTTTTTTGGGTGGCATTTGACGCTAAAAAACAAGGCTGGCACGACAAAATGGCAAAATCAGTCGTAGTAAGAGAGTTATAAGAAACCATACTAAAAAGCGTTCATAGCATTAAAAATAGGGAGTTATGAACGCTTTTTTTATTAGCTTTTTTGGGCTTTAAATTTGAGCACAGCAAATACAATAATTCCGACCACCAATCCCCAAAATGCTGAGCCGATCCCGAAGAATTGAATACCCGAAGCGCTACATAAAAAGGTAAATAATGCAGCTTCACGTTCTTCAATTTGAGCAAAAGCAATCGCAATGTTGTGGCTGATCGTACTAAGTAATGCAATTCCAGCCAAAGCTACAATAAAAATATGAGGAAAAGACATCAATAAACTTGTGAGTGTTGCAGCAAACAAACCCATTAAGATGTAGAAAAAACCACAGCTTATACCTGCAATATAGCGTTTGCTTGGGTCAGGATGAACTTGATCATCTAAGCTTACGGCAGCACTAATCGCAGCAATATTGACGCTATAACAGCCAAACGGTGCAAGCACAACTTGGGTTAAACCTGTCCAGCCAATGAGTTGATTCACGTGTGGTTTGTAGCCATAACTTTTGATCATGGCAATACCCGGTAAATATTGAGAAGCCATACTAATCACAAACAGTGGCAGTGCTAAGCCCAAAAGTGCTGACCAGCTAAAGTCAGGTCTAATCCAAACAGGTTTTGCTAAAGACCACTGAATTGTAGGCATATGAAATTCTAAAAAGACAGGACACAGGGCAATACCTGCAATTACGGTAAATACAATGCTATAACGCGGCCATAATCTTTTTGTAATGACATAAATGCTAAGTAAGGACAAAACAAATGCCCAATCATTTTGTAAATTTGCGAAAAGTGAAATACCAAATTTGAGTAGGACGCCTGCCAGCATGGCACTTGTTAAACTTTGAGGAATGTATGACAGCGCTTTTTGAAAAATACCTGAGAAGCCTAAAATAGCTGTTAGTAAACCACCAACTAAAAAAGCACCAATCGCTTCATTTAAACTATATCCACTACCTGTTGCCATAATTAAAGCAAGACCTGCGGTTGACCACGCCGTCGCTACAGGATATTTAAATTTCCAAGAAAGAATGAGTCCTGATAAGCCAATACCCAAACCCAAAGCCCAAAACCATGAAGTGATTTGTTCAGGTGAAGCACCTAAAGTTTGAGCCGCCTGAATCACTAAAACGGCCGAAACACTAATACCAATGAGAAAGGTAATAAAACCAGCAAATACTGCTGGAATTGAAAAATCTTGAAGAATTTTTTGCATGATACGTATTCTAAATCCAAGAAAAATTAATAGGCTTCTGCCATTGCTTCCAGTTGGGGTGAATTTAACAATTTTTTTTAAAAAGGTGCTTTCTATTTTTAGGTTAAAAAATAAATAATATTTTTAAATTCTTAAATAATGCTATTATTTGTTTCATAAATAACAATGAATCAAGAATATTGTTTTATGGATGAGAAAGCTGAAAATTTGACCCCATTAGAACTGAAAATTATGCGTGCCTTACAGGAAAATGGGCGTTTAAGTAATGCTGAATTGGCAAAACTAGTAGGTATTAGTACATCATCTTGTTGGAATCATACTCAGCGTCTTTTTAAGATTGGAGCAATCTTGGATGTCCGTGCTCGGATCAATCCCAATACGGTTCAACGTGGTACTGTGGTGTTAGTTGGTGTGGTTTTGGACCGTTCAACTCCTGACAGCTTTCAAGCATTTGAACAAGCGTCGGGTGATTTGGAAAATGTTTTAGAGTGTTATCTGGTGGCGGGAGAAGTCGATTATTTTCTAAAAATTCGTGTTAAAGATTTAGCAGCGTTTAACCGATTTCATAGTGAAAAGATTATTGCCTTACCTGGAGTAAGACAAGTCAGAACTTTTTTTGTACTTAATGAAGTTAAAACAGATGGCATGCTGGACTTTTAGCAGTTCATGATTTTTTAACTTTCTAATGTAAAAGCTTATTAGAGTAAAAATAATTAAATCGTTGAGGTTGCTAGTTTTAAACCAAATCCGAAAAATAGAATTCCTACTAAAAAGATTCCGCTTGCTGCAATTTTATGGTTTTCTTTAAAAAATGCCGAGAGTTTAATTCCAGAGAAGATTAGTGCAGTTAAATAACTAAAGCTAATGATCTGTAAAATAATCGCTAAAATTAAAAAGCTCAGAGCAGGATAAGCATAATCTGGCTCAACAAATTGAACAAAGAAAGAGAGGAAAAATAAAATCGCTTTAGGGTTGAGTAAACTAATACTGAGGGCTGTTTTATAAGGATGAACTTTATCTAAAGCTGGTAAATCAGCCATTTCTGGTTGAGTTTGATTACGTTGTTTCCAGCGTTGAATACTGCCTTGTAACAGTTTAAAGCCTAAATAAGATAAATAAAGTGCACCTGTTAATTTAAGAATGACAAATACCCATGGGAATGCCTTGAGTAGAGACGCAGCTCCGAGTACTGTACATAGCATTAAAATAAGGTCACCGGTGAAAATACCGAATGCACCCATATATCCGGTTTTAATCCCGTAGCGCGAAGCGATTGACATCACATAAAGAGAATTGGGTCCTGGCAATAACACAATTAGGAATGTACCAATAATATATGTTGTTAAATCTGTTATGCCGAACACGAGAAACCCAATAAAAAACCGATTTTTGTCATGATAACAAAAATCGGCAATTTTGTATGAAAAGTGCAGTTTTTTAAGATTTTATTTCCGCATCAATTCCAAAAGACTGACGTAACAAAAGGCTTAATTGGTCACGTGCTTTAATAAAGCCATCGACACCACTTTGTAAAAGCTGGAATGCCATTAAGTCATGGTTAAGTTCATCTTTAAAACTTTGCTCATCTTGAGCTGGTCTAACAATCGCTTCTGCTTGTTTTGCTTGAGATGCATCAAGGGCCGCATCAACTGTACGGGTATCTTGCTCAAGCTGGTTAAGTAAGCTTGGCGAGATGGTTAGCAAATCACATCCAGCTAGACCAAGCACTTGATCTATACTACGGAAGCTCGCACCCATCACTTGAGTTGGAATATTTTGCTGCTTGTAGTAAGTGTAGATTTTCTTAACTGAAACGACACCTGGATCTTTTTCGATTGGGTAAGCGTCTACACCTTCAGCTTTTTTGTACCAATCTAAGATACGACCTACAAATGGTGAGATTAAAGTCACTTTTGCATCTGCACACGCTTGGGCTTGATGTAAACCGAAAAGGAGAGTGAGGTTACAAGCAATTCCTTCAGCTTCGAGCACTTTGGCAGCTTGAATACCTTCCCAAGTCGATGCAATTTTAATCAGAATGCGAGACTGATCAATACCATAACCTTTGTAAAGTTCACATAATTCATGCGCTTTTTTAATGGTTGCCTCGGTGTCATATGAAAGAGCAGCATCAACTTCCGTTGAAACACGGCCTTCAATCAGTTTTAAAATTTCTACACCAAATTTTACGGTTAAAATATCAATGGTTCTTTCGATTAACTCATCGTTGCTATAGCCTTCTTCTTTGGCTTGATAATAAGCATCTTCAATCAGCTCTTTGCTTTCTGGTTGTTCTGCTGCTGCCGTAATCAATGAAGGATTAGTCGTTGCGTCTAATGGACGGAATTTACGAATTGCATCAAGGTCACTACTGTCGGCAACAACGGTCGTTAATGTTTTTAATTGGTCAAGTGCTGTATGAGTCATTGATATTCAACATCTTCAATAATAAATCTTATCTTTTCTTTATAGCACAAAGTCTATTCATGCTGTCGATATATCAATTGTTATATTTCAAAGAAAAACGTTTAGGTTCTGCATCTAATTTGAAATATTTTTAAGGCAGTGGTTGCATTCGTTGCTTACGGATATGTTCAATCAAAAATCTAGCAGCGGCGCCAAGCTCACTTTCTCGACTCCATACCAAATCAACATAATATTCAAATCGGGGAGTGAAATCTAATAAATCCAATATCTTAAGTTTATTTTTTAATTCAGGATTTTCTTTAAACATTTCTTGAGGAAGTACACCCCAACCCAAATTTCGCAAGATCATTAAACAAGCGGAGTGGTGGTTATCGGTGCGCCAATAATGTTTCGAAAAAAGTAACTCGGGTTTTAAAGTCTCATCTCGGCTTGCAACTACTATTTGTCGTGTAGTGAGGATTTGTTCACAAGTAACCTGATTTTGACCTGCGAGGGGGTGGTTATTTGAAATAACTGGAATTAAGGCCTCACGTTTAAGCTCTACAAATTGTTCTCTGTTATCTAGGTGCTCGCGTTCAAACATCAGTGCAAGTTGGGCAGACCCGTCTAATAACATTTGGAGTGCATCTTCTTGAGGGGCAGAGACAATATTAATTTGTAAGTCTGGAAAACGACTCTCTAAAAGACAAATATAGTCTGTCCAATTGGTGTGTAAAAGTTCAGACACAATCACAATAGTTAAATTAGCTTCCAAACCTGTACTTAACGCGTGAGCATGCTGTTTCCATTGATTCATCTCAATCAAAAGCTGAGAGGTCTTTTCATATAAAACCCTTGCTTCGTCAGTAGGGGCGGGTTCGCGGCCTTTACGGTCAAATAAAGTTAAGTCCAGATCAATTTCTAAATTGGCAATAGACATGCTTACAGCCGAAGGAACTTTGCCAAGTTTACGCGCTGCTGCAGAAAAAGAGCCGGTTTCAATCACGGCTTGAAACATGAGTAGTTGATCTTGATTAATATTCATCTGTCAAAAAAACTGAAAGAACCTGATTTGATTAATCAATATTATAAAAATAAAATGCACATTATCCAAGTTATTATTGAGTATTTAAAAATGTTGATTTCCAAGAGAAGACTCATTCATGCAATCAGTTATGAAGGAATTTTATTGGTCATCATTGCGATTGCATTAAGTTTTATTTTTGATATGCCAATGGATGTAACCGGTACACTCGGTGTGTTTATGGCAGTGGTTTCAGTTTTCTGGAACATGATTTTTAACCACTATTTTGAAAAAATAGAGCATAAATATAATTGGGAAAGAACGATCCCTGTGCGGATTTTACATGCGATTGGTTTTGAAGGTGGTTTGCTGATTGCAACTGTACCAATGATTGCATATATGCTTCAGATGAGTGTCATTGATGCACTTATTTTAGATATTGGTTTAACCTTATGTATTTTGGTTTATACCTTTATTTTCCAGTGGTGCTATGACCATATTGAAGATAAATTTTTCCCAGATGCCAAAGCTGCATCACTTCATTAAGCTAATATATTGAAATGAAATAAGCACCCAAATGGGTGCTTATTTTGTTAGGTCGTTATAGAAATTATTTTTCTACAATCGCAACCACACCTTCACCACCTGCTGTACAGATAGAGATTAATGCGCGGCCTGAACCTTTTTGATTAATCAATTTAGCAGCAGATGCTAAGATACGACCACCAGTTGCAGCAAATGGATGGCCTGCACCTAAAGATGAACCATTTACGTTCAGTTTAGAACGGTCAATTGAACCCAAAGGTGCATCTAAACCAAGACGCTCTTTACAGAATTTTTCATCTTCCCAAGCTTTCAAAGTAGATAACACTTGAGATGCGAATGCTTCATGGATTTCATAGAAATCGAAGTCTTGAAGTTTAAGGTTTGCACGCTTAAGCATGCGAGGCACCGCATAAGCAGGGGCCATTAATAAACCTTCTTTAGGACCGTTCTTACCAATAAAGTCAACAGCTGCTGTCTCAGAGAAAGAAAGGTAAGCTAAAACTTCATGACCGTTTTCTTTTGCCCATTCTTCAGAAGCAAGCAATACCACAGAAGCGCCATCAGTCAACGGAGTTGAGTTACCTGCTGTCATTGTTGCAGTTTCGCCTTTACCGAAAACTGGCTTCAATTTAGCAAGTTTTTCAACTGTGCTGTCTGCGCGTAAGTTGTTGTCACGGTTAAGACCTAAGAATGGAGTCATTAAGTCATCAAAGAAACCACGTTCATAAGCAGCAGCAAGTTTTTGATGGCTGCTAGCAGCTAACTCATCTTGTGCTTCGCGAGTGATACCCCATTCTAAAGCAGTGATGGCTTGGTGCTCACCCATTGAAAGGCCAGTACGTGGTTCACCATTGCTTGGTGCATCAAGAAGCTTTTTAAAATCAATTTTTGTTAAAGCTTTAAGACGGTCTTTACCTGTTTTAGCTACATTGAGTTCAAGTAAAACTTTACGTAAGCCATCACCTACAGCAATCGGCGCGTCAGAAGTGGTGTCTACACCACCTGCAATACCCACATCGATTTGACCAAGCGCAATTTTGTTTGCAACTACAAACGCTGCTTGTAAACCTGTACCACAAGCAATTTGAATGTCATAAGCAGGAGTTTCAGGAGCAAGATCTGTGCTCAATACAACTTCGCGAGTCATATTAAAGTCACGGCTGTGTTTTAAAACAGCACCAGCAACGACTTCACCAATACGCTTACCCTGTAAGTTAAAGCGTTCAACCAAACCATTCAATGCTGCTGTCAGCATGTCAGAATTTGACGCTTTGAAATAAGCAGTATTTGAACGTGCAAATGGAATACGGTTGCCACCAATAATTGCAACGCGGCGAACAGTGTTTTGGCTCATGGTTTTATCCTGTTGAACAGAAGTTTTGGTTTTTGTTGCTTTTGGTGCTGCAGCTACATTTGAAGATGTAGACGAGGTTTCTGAAGCAGCGCTCTTGGTACGAGGGCTACGTGCAGGTGCAGTCGTTGAACGAGTACGTGTCGTTTTTGATGTATTAGTTGCTGCTTTAGGAGTAGTGCTGTTACGCTTAGCCGTGTTAGAAGCCGACTTTGATGTATTTGACACTTTTTCCTGAGCAGAATTCTCGACTGCTGGATTTTCTTGAGTTGTTTTGCTCATAAGGCTTTTCCAAGCATAATAACGATATTCTTGTAAGCTACCTTAACACAATTCAAATAGACCTGTATTGACTAGAATGACATTGTAGATAGCATTCAGGTCAAGACATCCAAAGATGAAGTCAAGTATGATTTGGAGTAACTCTAATGAACGACTGCTTTCATATTGTTTCTATCCATCTCATAACATAATGAAGCCCGTCTTAGAAAATTCATTTCTTTGAGAGATAATAATCATGACTGATCAATACCAAGCATTTACACAATCTCCTATTGGTAAATTCGTTGTTAAAAATCTGGGTTTACCATCGCCAGTTGTATTAGAGCGTTTTGAAAGTGCTCAGCCAGTAGTGAATGGTGCAGTATTGGTTGGCGCAGCGCCGTCAAGTGTATTATCTGGTGCGATTGCACAAGTACTTAGCAATGTTCATGCTGACAGCTATGTAGGCAATAATGTTGCATTACAACAAGAAGCTGCAAAAGTTGGTTTAAATTTACGTCCATTCAATGCAGGCGATAAAGAATCAAAATTCAAAGCAGTTGTATTTGATGCATCTGGTATTCAAAACTCAGAACAGTTGAACGAACTTTATAAATTCTTTAACCCGATTGCACGTCAAGTTGCGACTTCTGGTCGAGTGATTGTGATTGGTACAACTCCTGAAACTGCAAAAACTGTAAAACAAGCAATCGCTCAGCGCGCACTTGAAGGCTTTATCAAATCTGTAGGTAAAGAATTTAAAAAGGGTATTACTGCTCAAGTTGTCTATGTTGATGATGGTGCTGCTGCAAATCTTGAATCAACATTACGTTTCTTGCTTTCTCCGCGTTCGGCTTATGTATCTGGTCAAGTGATTCGTGTATCTAAAGCAGATGTGGTTGATGTTGATTGGGCAAAACCACTTGCTGGAAAAACTGCGTTAGTAACTGGTGCAAGCCGTGGTATTGGTGAGGCGATTGCACATGTGCTGGCGCGTGACGGTGCGCATGTTATTTGTCTAGATGTACCACAACAACAGGCTGACCTTGACCGTGTAGCTGCTGACATTGGCGGTTCTACATTGGCAATTGACATTACGGCTACTGATGCGGGCGAAAAAATTAAAACTGCTGCTGCAAAACAAGGCGGTTTAGATATTATTGTTCATAACGCAGGTATTACACGTGACAAAACTTTGGCAAACATGAAGCCAGAGCTTTGGGATTTGGTAATTAATATTAACTTGTCTGCTGCTGAACGCGTAAATGACTACTTGTTAGAAAACGATGGTCTAAATGCAAATGGCCGTATTGTTTGTGTATCATCAATTAGCGGTATTGCTGGTAACCTTGGTCAAACTAACTATGCTGCGTCGAAAGCAGGTGTAATTGGTCTAGTGAAATTTACTGCGCCTATCTTAAAAAATGGTATTACCATTAACGCAGTAGCACCTGGCTTTATCGAAACTCAAATGACCGCGGCAATTCCATTTGCAATTCGTGAAGCTGGTCGCCGTATGAACTCAATGCAACAAGGCGGTTTACCTGTTGATGTAGCAGAAACAATTGCATGGTTTGCATCAACTGCTTCTACAGGCGTAAACGGCAACGTTGTACGAGTGTGTGGTCAAAGCTTGTTGGGCGCTTAAGCACTTTTAGCAAAATAGGGGTGCTTGTGCATCCCTTTTTTATTCAAGAATCTATAAATTATAAAAGGTTAGGTATGAATACTCGTCATTTTAGCCAGCTACCCAAAGCGGCATTGGCTTATCCAAAAGTAGTGCAAGGTTTAATTTTTAAAAAGCCGAAAGGTCCAAAAATATTACCGCAAGTTGAATATGTGGTAGATACTTTAGAAATTGATCAGAACCACCTCAAAGCTTATAACGAAGTATGTGGTTTTCAAAATAATGGCTTTGTACCAGCAATTTATTTGGCGGTGCTTTCTCAAAGTTTGCAAATGCACATGATGACGGCAGAAGCCTTTCCATTTCCAATTTTAGGTTTAGTCCATATTCGTAACCAGATTAAACAAACCAGACCAATTGGTGTAACTGAAAAACTCACTCTGTCATGCAAATTTGGGGAACTAAAACCGCATGATAAAGGTGTTCAGTTTGACTTTATTACCACAGCAAAAGTTGGTAATGAAGTAGTGATGGAAGGCTTAACGACTTATTTATCTCGTCAAAAAGTCGAGAAAAGAGTAGGTGATAAAGCCAAAGAAGAACAAGCACCAGTTTATGTTCCTAAGGCAGAGTGGGATATTTTAGAAAACACAGGTCGCCGTTATGCGAAAGTGTCTGGAGATTTTAACTTAATTCATATTCATGCCATTACTGCAAAAGCATTTGGCTTTAAGCAAGCCATTGCGCATGGTATGTGGAGCAAAGCTAAAGCATTAGCAAATCTTGAATTACCAAATGCTTATGAAGCAGATGTATGGTTTAAGCTGCCAATGTTCTTACCGTCAAAAGTTGAGTTTTTAACTGCCAATACAGATAAAAAGAATGATTTCTTAATTCGTAATGCGAAATCCCAAAAACCGCATGTTGCAGGAACAGTAAAAGCATTATAAAAATATCAGCAGCCTGAACAGAGGTTTGGGCTGCTTTTGAGCAAAATAACAAAAAATGCAAGGAACTTCATGTGATTAAAGAGATTTTACTGGCCGATACCCATAACTATCACGGTATTTTAGATGAACGTTTTATTGATTTAGCCCACCAATTTAGTCGTCTTCAAGATGCTAGAACAGGACAAGGTGGGGCTGCTTTAGCGGTTTATTTTAGAGGTCAGAAAGTTGTAGATATCTACACGGGTCTAAAATCACAAACCGAAGCTTGGCAACCTGACACATTGGCAGTTTGTTATTCTACAGGTAAGGGCATACTTGCAACTTTAGCGCATATTTTAGTAAGTGAAGGTTTTTTAGAATACGACAAACCGATTGCGACTTATTGGCCTGAGTTTGCTCAAAATGGAAAAGAGCAAATGACATTGCGTCATGTGCTAAGCCATCAAAGTGGCATGTTTGATGTTCGTAATATCATCGAAAGTGCAAGAGAAATGCTCGACTGGTCACACATGTTAGATGTGGTCGCGGCGACTAAGCCAAGATTCCTTGCAGGAGAGGGTAATGCTTATCAAGCTTTAACATTTGGTTGGCTTGTGGGTGGTGTACTTGAAAAAGCAACTGGTCAATCTTTAGATCAGCTCATACAAAAATATCTTGTTGAACCGTTGCAGTTAGACGGCACTTATTTTGGGACGCCTGCAAATGAGTTGGATCGTGTAGCACGTTTAATTATTCAACCAAAACCAGAAAAACCAGCATCTACTCAAATTGAAAAACCTAAAAAGCCGCAGACGCGCAAGAGCTCACTCTCTGAAAAAATGATTACTTGGACTGGACAAGACCCTCAAGATTTTCAAGATGCTATGATTCCAAAAGGAATGAAACATCTTAGTTTCTTTAGTGACGAGGGGTTGCAAGCAGTCATTCCGGCGGCAAACGGTACGTTTACTGCAAATAGTCTTGCTAAAATTTATGCGATGCTGGCAAATCACGGTGAATGGGATGGACAGCAACTTATTCGTCCAGAAGTATTTAAAGAACTTAGTACTATTCAAAGTTATGCACGTGATCGTGTCATGCCAATACCGATGAATTGGCGTTTAGGCTATCACCGTATTATTACCATGGGTAAACGAGCTAAAAATGGATTTGGGCATATTGGCTACAATGGTTCAGGTGCATGGTGCGATCCTGAGCGTGACCTCAGCTTTGCCTATACCCATAACTTCCAGATTGGTTCAATCACAGGTGATTATCGTTTGTGGGGACTGACTCAAGAAGCCTTACGTTGCACCGACCAAATTTTAAAAGGTCGTAAAGGCTGGTTCTAATTTTAGTATTTTAAAGCTGGCATTCTAATCAATGCCAGCTCAATACCTATAATAATTCTAGGCGAATAATCGCTTCGGTATGGCGCTTGAAATCTTCCTCAGCTAAACCTTGTAAACCAAGTTTATAAATACCTTCTAAGCCGCAAACAAAGGCAATGAGTCGCCATGCAATGTCTGTGGAATTTGATCTGTTTTTAAATTCACCTTCTTTTTGGCCACACTCAATCGCTTGCACAATTGTTTCATGCCAACTTTGCATGGCAAGGTTATAAGCCTTTTGTATTTCTGCATCTTGCTCAATCAATAGTTCAGCTTCATTCCATAAACGTAAGTAGGGCTGAAGTTTGTCGATATTTTCTGCACCCAATAGGATGAAGAGTCTTTGAAATTGGCTAGTTGTTTGGAGAGTTTGTTCAATTTCATCGAGCTGTTCCATCAGCTTTAAAAAAGCTTCAGCTTTTAAATGAGATGCCGAAGAAAAGTGGTGGTGAACTTGTCCGGTAGAGGTTTGTGCTTCTGTTGCGATTCTACGTACCGTCATGGCTGTAAAACCTTCAGCCAAAGCAACTTGCATGGCAGCTTGCAGAATCATTTCTCTGCGTTGATCGCGATTAAGATAGGCCATGTTTCTTTCACCTGACTGAATTCGACACAAATTACATTAAAACTAAAAGTTGGACAAGTGTCCAATTGTGTATATAATAACCATAATTTGAACACATGTCCAAGTTTTGGATATTGAAGAGCGTTATGCAAAAAAAATGGTTAATCCTGACAATTATCGTCCTTATTTATTTACCGGTTACGATTGATGCAACGGTGATGCATGTTGCAACACCATCTTTAAGTGCAGCATTGAATTTAACTGCCAATCAGCTTTTATGGGTTATTGATATTTATTCACTGATTATGGCGGGTTTGATTTTGCCAATGGGTGCACTCGGTGATCGTATCGGCTTTAAAAAATTACTATTTATAGGAACCGCAGTTTTTGGTGTGGGTTCGTTAGCTGCGGCTTTTTCTCCAACTGCCTATGCCTTAATTGCTTCTCGTGCTGTCTTAGGGCTAGGGGCAGCTATGCTTATTCCTGCCACTTTATCCGGCATCCGTAATGCCTTTACCGAAGAAAAGCAGAGAAATTTTGCACTTGGTCTTTGGTCTACAGTGGGTGGTGGTGGAGCAGCTTTTGGTCCATTAGTCGGTGGTTTTGTACTAGAACACTTCCATTGGGGAGCTGTATTTCTTATCAATATCCCGATTATTTTAGTGGTTCTAGTTATGATTGCGATCATCATCCCTAAACAACAAGAGAAGACTGATCAGCCAATTAATTTAGGCCAAGCTTTAATCTTGGTTGTAGCCATTTTAAGCCTGATCTATTCAATCAAATCGGCGATGTACAACTTCTCGGTACTTACGATCGTGATGTTTGTAATTGGTATAAGTACTTTAATTCACTTCATCCGAAGCCAAAAAAGAGCTACGACGCCAATGATTGATCTGGAATTGTTTAAACATCCAGTGATTTCTACCAGCATTGTCATGGCTGTTGTTTCCATGATTGCTTTGGTTGGTTTTGAATTACTCTTGTCTCAAGAGTTGCAGTTTGTACATGGTTTTTCTCCATTACAGGCAGCCATGTTTATTATTCCATTCATGATTGCGATTAGTTTAGGTGGTCCATTAGCCGGAATTTGCTTGAATAAGTGGGGACTTAGACTTGTATCTACTGTTGGTATTTTAATAAGTGGATTTAGTCTATGGGGGCTTGCCCAGCTTAACTTTTCGACCGACCACTTTTTAGCATGGACGTGTATGGTTTTTTTAGGCTTTAGCATTGAGATTGCCTTACTTGCTTCAACTGCTGCAATTATGTCATCTGTACCTCCGCAAAAGGCGAGTGCAGCAGGTGCCATTGAAGGGATGGCTTACGAGCTTGGGGCTGGTTTGGGCGTTGCTATATTTGGGTTAATGTTATCTTGGTTTTATAGTCGTTCAATTATTTTGCCAGAACAGCTCCCAACGGACTTAATTGAAAAAGCGAGTATCTCGATTGGAGAAACCATGCAATTAGCGTCTAACCTTGAAAATCCTTTGGGAGGACAATTAATTGCAGTTGCGCAGCAAGCTTTTAGCTATGCCCATAGTTGGGTGCTTACCATTTCAGCTATTTGTTTCTTCCTTTTAACTGTATTTGTCTGGTTGAGCTTTCCAAAGAAAGTAAATTAAAACTAAAGGATAAAAAGAGAGGCTACCTTTCTTTTTATCCTTAAATATCTTTTTAATATTTTCTACATATTAAAAATTGGTTATTTAATTCTCATAAATAAACTATTCTTTAAAAAGGTTCATATTTTTATTTCAAAATGATTCAGTGGTCATGTAATTGAAATTTAATGAAAAATTAATTGTTGTGAAATTGACTGTGTAAAAATGGTTTGCTAACCTGCTATTTGAAAAATCTAAAAACAAATAAAAGAGGCTGCTGTGAATTTTAAATTAAAAACATCACTCATTATTGGAGCAATTGTTGCGTCTTCACTTGTATATGCCGCAACAGTAATTTCACCAAATCAGAATAATAATAGTGGATCAATTCCATCCGGTTATTCAGATTTAGAATTTAATCTAGCAAATGGGAATTGGGTCAAAAACCTCACTTTACCCACAAGCGCTAATAATTTGGACAAAATTACAATTCGTTCTAGTGCTGCCTATAGTAGTTATTTAGATACTTCTAATACCAATATTCCGTTAGAGGTTTTAAAGATTAATAGTGGTGATGTTTACCAATTCATCTTTAATAGTAGTCAAAATAAATGGATCGCTCAGTTAGCGACAGTGAGTCCTACTAATGGTGCGACCTATGAAGTCGTTCCATTAACAACTGCATCAATGCAAAAAGTACTTATTCAAAATGACAAATGGGCACAAACCATAGCATTCCCGAGTGATGTACGTGATGGAACAACTGTACAAGTTGTTTCTACAGCAAGTGCAAGTTCGGACATTGATAAAACAAATTTACTATTCCCGAGCAGTTTTACATTAAAAAATGGCTCTGAATATTGGTTCAAATATTATTCTGCTTTAGGAAAATGGGTTCCAGAGTATATAAAACCTCAGAAGTTAAATGTTCAGCAAATTGGAACGTCATTAGCGACAGTTAATAGTCCACTTACCGAAGTTTCATTTGGAGATGGAAACTGGGTTTCCAATTTCACTTTGCCGACCACTGCAAGTGATCGAGATAAAATTATTATTAAGTCTACAGCGACTTGGTCTGCAAAAATTAATAATACAAATATTAATAGCCAAGCGACCCTAACGCTTAAAACAGGCGATCAATATGAGTTTATGTATGTAAGCGACAAAGGATATTGGCAGTTGATCTCTTCACCTACAAAGGTGATTGATTCAGCCGCAACAATCCCTGCAACTTTACCGAATATGACTCAGCCTACTTTAAAGGTAAAACTTTCTACCTCAAATTGGCAGCCAACCTTACAACTACCTGCTAAAGCTCAAGTCGGCGATAAAGTTGTTATTGTGTCAAATGCATCGGCAGACACCTATATTAATGCTGCTAATGGCTTGTCTACCGCAATTAAAAATGGTGAAAATCGCCGTTTTATATACACCGCTCAAGGCTGGACAGTAGATAGTTATACAATTGATATGTTGTTGGTTTCTAGCCCAGAAGTAAATGCAATTTTAGGAGAGAGCGCTGCAAAACTTAGAATGATTGAAGGCGTAAATTTAACAAATTTAACCTCTGAAAATTCAAATGCACGTTTTTACTTAAGAGAGGTGGGCTATTTAACCTATAAAATTCCTGCTGCTACTCTAAAAGAAGCAATCTCTACTGGACGAGATGACACCACGGTACAAAATGAGCGAAAACGTGTATTGGCAGACGGTGTTTATTATCAAGGTAATGAACCGGGTGACGGTGGTTGTGGTTGGGCTTGGATTAATGCTTCTGCATATAACATGATTGGCGCAAATGATATTGCAGGTTGTTCTTTCGCTGCTATGCGTCATGAAGTTGGGCATAATCTTGGTCTATACCATAATGGCTCAACCAATATTGGTTCAGGCTTTGCTCATCCTTTAGGAAGTACAGCAATGGGTGGTAATAACATTAATTTTTATTCGAGTCCATACCTATACAACCCTAAATATGGTGTACGTTTAGGTGTAGAAGGAAAAATTGATGCGGTCAGTGTCATTAATCTGAATGCACTGAAAATTTCTCTATATAACTAATTTCTATTTCTAGCTGTAAATAATGAAGAAAAATAAATTGTTAATAGGAACTGCTATCGCTTGTGTGGCGTTAGCAGTTTTAATCTGGTTTGCCTTTTCACAGCAAAGCTCTTCTGCTTTAACGTCTTCTTTAGAAAAGGGGCAAGGGACTGGGCAAAAAATGGCAGATAATCAGAATGAATTTGCTCGTCAAAATATACTGAATTTGAGTGCGTCCGAAAAAGAAAGATTGTCTCAGCAACAGATTGTTTTTAATGAAATAGAAAAGGATCAACTACCTTCTAATGTTAATTTTCCACTAATTAAAAATGCAGAAGGTATGGTCATTAAATATGATCCAAATGTGATTGAGCTTAAAAAAGTGGGTGACACTGTTAAGTTTCAAATGTTGGAATATGGCATTAATCGCACTGGCAAAATTGTAGAGATCGAACCTGTTGACCAAGATATTGTTCGGTGGACTGGTAAATTTGATCAGGGCGATCCGAATCAAAATTTCTTTACCATTACTCAAAGTCAAAAAGACCACTATACGATCATGCAAATTTTTACCGAGAAGGGAAATTATTCGGCTGAAATTAAGGATGGTGTGGGACTCGTGCAAACGATGGATGAAGGTGTTACTGATCAAGAGCTTCATCATGATCATCCTTAGACAATAAATGGTTCTGGTAGAGAAAAGAAGCCAGTTCGCAGTTTATCTGTACGGATATGAGCTTTATGCGTTCACACTCTTTTAAAAACAAAGTATGCTTATGCCTGTAACAAGGAGCATACATGTATCAAGTACTTGCTAGAAAATACCGTCCACGTAATTTCAATGAGTTAGTGGGGCAAAACCATGTTTCTCGTGCATTAAGTAGTGCATTGGAACGCGGTCGTCTTCACCATGCTTATTTATTTACAGGAACGCGTGGTGTAGGTAAAACTACAATTGCACGTATTTTAGCCAAGTGTTTGAACTGCGAAACGGGTGTAACTTCTACACCATGTGAAGTCTGTGCAACCTGTAAAGCAGTAAACGAAGGCCGTTTTATTGACCTGATCGAAATCGATGCGGCTTCAAGAACAAAAGTAGAAGATACACGTGAACTTTTAGACAACGTTCCATATGCGCCAACGCAAGGACGTTTTAAGGTTTACCTGATTGACGAAGTACATATGCTATCAACGCATTCTTTTAATGCGTTATTAAAAACACTAGAAGAACCACCAGAACACGTTAAGTTTCTGTTTGCAACGACTGACCCACAAAAGCTACCGATTACGGTCATTTCACGTTGTTTGCAATTTACTCTACGACCTTTAGCCGTTGATGAAATTACCAAGCATCTTGGCGCTATTCTTGAAAAAGAGCAAATTACTGCTGATCAAGATGCAATTTGGCAAATTGCTGAATCTGCTCAAGGTTCACTGCGTGATGCATTATCTTTAACTGATCAAGCTATTGCTTATGGTCAAGGTTCAGTACATCACCAAGATGTTAAAGAAATGCTTGGTCTAATCGACCGTACGATCATTTATGATTTGATTTTGGCGATTCATCAAAATCAACGTGAAAAAGTTAGTCAGCTTTTATTGCAATTTAGACATCAAGCATTAGACGTTTCACTTGTGCTTGATCAGCTCATTTCGACATTGCATGAATTGGCTATTTTGCAATATCTACCTGATTTGAGTTTGAAATATAGCGATGAAATCAATCGCAAGATCATGCAACTGTCTAAGCTGATTTCTGCTCAAGATTTACAGCTATATTACCAAATCGCATGTAAAGGACGTTCAGACTTGCAACTTGCCGTGACGCAAGAGCAAGGTTTTGAAATGTGTGTTTTACGCTTGTTGGCATTCCGTCCTTTAGCACCAAATGAAATTATGGTGTCAGAGCCTGTTCAACAAAATGGACAAGCAGAAGTAGGTCTAAATTCACAAGCTCAGCCAACAGTCCAAGAGATTACTCCAGTAAATACGGTTCAACCTGTTGAAGTTATTAACCAGCCCGCTATGGTTGAACCTGAACCTGAACCTGAACCTGAACCTGAACCTGAACCTGAACCTGAACCT
>ERZ501024.102-NODE-102-length-30473-cov-15.723552_pt1 | contig 30473 bp, 29 predicted proteins | sample MGYA00248893_ERZ501024 | MGnify/ENA primary metagenome ERZ501024 (study PRJEB25958, sample SAMN03398501) | human skin metagenome | study: EMG produced TPA metagenomics assembly of the Human Skin Microbiome Metagenome (human skin metagenome) data set. | reverse complement strand
ATTTTAAATCTTACTTTTGTCTAATTATTAAAAACCAAATTAAAACCTTTATATTAGGATAAAACCTTATTATTCTATTATTTTTTTAAAATATCTCTAAACTATAATTTAAAATTAATAAAAATTTAAATATAGTTAGTTCTTCTAATATTTTACTTTAAAAGAAAATTCTTATTTATGAGCATTAAATATATATCTATTATATATACAATAAAAAAGGGCTGATTGCCCCCTTTTACTTGTCTTTTGAATATTTTTAATCTTCAGACAAAAGTCTGGTTAGAATTTATAACGCAAGCTTAGTGTTGCGTTACGTGGTGCACCATAATTCATACTGCTCTCGCCGATCCCTTCATAATAAACTTTATCAAATAAGTTATCGACATTGAGCTGAACCTTGATATTCGGGTCAACCTGATAACCCAGCATAAGACTCGCCAACCAGATATTACCTTGGTCAATTCGCCAGTTATCCTTTTTTGTTAATGAATAAGTTTTACTTCGATAATCCACTCCTGCTCCAGCACTCCATTTATCTTGGCTATATTTAACAAACAGATTTGAGGTAGTACGGGAATTATTGGGATTTACCTTCTCACCTTTAGCATCTCGTGCTTCAAAGTTGGCGATACCAAAGTTAAGACTCCATTGATCATTAATTTCGCCATCAACCTCTAGCTCTACCCCTTTACTGACGACTCCATCAATACTTCGGTAAGCCTGTTCAGAGGTCTTAACGCCATCAACAATTACATATCCATCCGTAATTTTCTCGGCAAAGTTATCTTGCTCTATTCTAAAGACAGATAAAGCTGTATTTAAACGGCCATCAAAAAATTCACTTTTAATACCCGTTTCATAGTTTTTACCAACAGCCGGGTCTAAATAACCACCATCTATATCACGACGGTTTTCCGATTTAAAAATATCGGTATAACTGGCATACCAGGAATGATCTGCTGCAAAGTCATATATGACTCCGACATAAGGAGTAACCTGATTGTCGAATTTACGCGTTCCCTTGCCATCACTTGATTCAAATTCCCAGTTTGACAGCCGTACCCCTGTCACAACTTTAAGAGGGTCAAGCACATGAAATTTACCAGCAATATAAACACCGCTTTGAGTAGTCTTGTTTAATGCCAGTCTTTTCGGGTTAGTAATCGGAGTCAGCAACTCCGTATTCATATTGGAAAAATCCAGCTCATTAGGGGTATTGATGTCCAGATCATTTGTACTTTCTTTTTTTCCCTGAATCGTTCCATATTTATTGGTAAGAAGCTCATTCTGGTTCCATGAAGCACCAGTTACAATTTCCTGCTGGCGTCCAGCCCAAGTAAAGGGCGCAGTAATATAAATATCGACATTATTTTCATCATTTCTCTGTTCAGAGGAATAAACAGAAATAGCCCCCAAACTTTTATGAGTATTTTTATCTACATTACCATCGACATAAAGCAGAGCTGTATCTTTGTCATCCCGACGATAAGAATAACCTATATGTAAATCAACATCATTAAACAGGTTATGTTGGAGTGAGGTAAATATGGCCTTTGAGTCAACATCCCAATAGGTCCAGTCTGAACTGACGGTTAGGGAGCGGTTAAATTTGGTTCGGGTACCATCATTATAAAAGGCGGGTAACCCTCCCCAGCGAATTCCATCACGTTCTAATTGCTGGTACATGGCAGCAAACGATAAACTGGTCCGATCGGACAGGTCGTAGTCTAGTGCTCCATAAGCAATATTGCGCTCTTTGGAATAAAAATCCATAAAGGAATTTTCTTGTAAATGTTTCACAAAGACCCGACCGCGTAATGAACCGTCTTCATTTAAAGCATTTGAAAAATCTGCCGAGCTAGAGTAGCTATTCCATGAACCGGCTGATGCAGTCAGGTTACCTGTCAGTTCTTTTGCATTAGCATGTTTGCGGATCAGATTAAGGCCGATTGCCGGATTTCCAGCTCCCGTCATTAAACCATTTGCCCCTTTAACTACCTCTACCCGGTCATAAATACTTAAATCCGGATCACCTTCAGCCAGTGTTAAGGTACTTGGCAAGCCATCGACCAGATAATAATCGACCTGGAAACCACGTGCATAATAACTCTGGCGTTCATCGGTACGTGAAGCTGTTACTCCCGTAATATGGCTCATGAGCTCCTGAAAAGACTCAATATTCCGGTCATCCAGATAGGCCCGTGTATAGACCTTAACTGTCTGTGGCGTGTCTCGTAAAGATAGATCTAGCTTGGTCGCTGTACTTGCACTTTTAACCGTATAGCTTCCGGAGTTTTCTGTGTCTGCCTGTGGCTGCTCTGCTGTTAAAGTAATGGTTTGAAGCTGCTGTACATTATCAGAATGACTTGTTTCATTTTTCTGATCCGCTTCTGCTGCAAAGGTAGTTTGTATCAGTAAGGCAGTGGAAGCAAACAGAATAGTCCGTACTGCCAAAAATAAAGATTTCGGCGTAGAGTTTAATGGTCTAGACATACGAGTTAAGCCAAAAATAGTTGTCGTCAATAATTCCCTTAATGAATTGATATAGTCTCCCTCATCTTTTTATTAAGGTTAGACTTTTATAGGGCACTGGCTGCAACTCGCCTTAGCCTTGCATAGTACGGTTCTTCTTTCAAAGTCCACTAAAGTCAATTTTTTAAAGCAAGGTATATCAATTCAATCGCGGCAGAATCTTAACATGAAGTATAACTAAATGATACTAATTATCATTTTTATCATCATTATCTTATTTTTGGATTTTGAATATAATTGTTCAGATATTAAAATCATTTCTAAAAATTTAATTTAAACAAATTATTAGCTTCTCTTTTTCCTATTAGAAAGCGGTATAAATTTATAAAAGATTCATCAGATTTTAATTTCTATAATTTTACTCAATTCAGTGTTTGACTATTTTTATCAGTTATTTATTTTTGCACAGGTTCAGTTCTGCTCTTCCTGTTTTTGCTTAAGATTTTCGATATGTAGCCGGTCAGTTTTCCAGCCCTTTTCTAGTATTTCTTTTTCTAGACGATATTTAATGCGTTTGAGTTTCATTGCCGGAATCACAGTCTGCTGGAATTGTTTGACGTAATCTGTCCATGCTTTTCCCTGTAATACATTAGCTGGCATGGGCGTCTTGAAAGTACTCTGGGGGGTAAAAACTATAATTGAATGCAAATACTCAGGCTCAACTACATCTTTAAGCACTGACTCCAATACCTTAATGTGTTTGTAGTTCTGATATAACGGATTTTGAAACTTAAAAGATTTTTTATATATTTTCTGTGTCCAGTGTTTCTGGCGTTCTCCGCCAAAGATCCATCCTTGATAATTTTTAGTTTCTATAATAAATATACCATAGGGACTTAACAGAATATGATCAATTTGAGTAGTACCAGTCTGTTCATCAGGTAGCGTGCAATCATTTAGCATAATATACTCTTCACTCAAGTATTTTTTAGCATGTACCTTCACTGTGAATTCGCCCAGTTTGCCTTTAAATTTAGGAGAAGAAACCCAAGCAATCAGGCCGATTACAGCCACTATGATTATAAAATTAAATAACATTTTCCTTACCCCAGTTGTTTAGCTATAAATATGTTATGAAGTAGAATTCAAGGTTCTATCAAGCTTTTCAAACTCATTCAGCGCTATTATGATTTAATATGCATGTTCAAGGAAATAAATTATATTGGCTCAGAGATCAGAACTTTATATTTCAGTCGACATTGAAGCGTCTGGCCCTATACCTGGTATTTATAGCCTGCTTTCCATTGGCGCATGTAATATTGATCATCCTGAACAGAACTTTCAATGTGAAATCAAGCCATTAAATAGTAATGCAATACCGGAAGCATTAAATGTCTGTGGACTTTCATTAGAGAGCTTACAGCAAACCGGTCTGGAACCAGTTCAGGCTATGCAAATGTTTAGTCAGTGGCTTAGCTCACTTGTAATAGATCAACGGCTGGTCTTTGTAGGTTTAAATGCCGGTTTTGACTGGTCGTTTATTAACTATTATTTCTGGGCATTTTTAGGGCATAACCCGTTTGGAATCAGCGCACTGGATATTAAGTCTTATTTTATGGCTGCCCAGCACTGTAAATGGTCAGAAACCAGTTCACGGCATATGGACCGGCTATTACATCCAAAGTTAAGTAAAAATCACAATGCTCTAGATGATGCTTTATATCAGGCAGAGCTTTTTAGGTTAATACGGGGTCAGCAGTTAAAGATGAACCGTCCGCTTGGCTAACTCAGCAAATCAACGCCTTAAAGCTGGATATTCTTTTCCAGGTTCAGCAGAATTGTTTTATTATCCAGTCCACCCGCAAAACCAGTTAATGCACCACTAGCTCCTATTACCCGATGACAAGGTGCAATTATTGAAATCGGATTACGACCATTTGCAGCACCTACGGCGCGCATCGCCTTAGGTCGACCAATCGCTTGAGCAATCTGCCCATAACTACGAGTCTGTCCATAAGGAATTTTTAACAGTTCGGTCCAGACCAGTTTCTGAAACTCTGTTCCGGCAAAGTCTAGCGGTATGTCAAATCGCTGCCGGTTTCCCTCAAAGTATTCTTCAAGCTGCTGGCGTACCTGAAGCAAAACCGGATGCTCCGGCTCAACCACCAGTTCTGCCAGCTGAATACGTTTAGGTTGCTCATTTTCCCAAAGAACGGCTACCAGTGCTTTCTCGTTTGCGATCAGCCTTAAACGGCCCACTGGAGAATCCATATACTGCATTGCAAGTTTCATATTTTTTTACCTGCCTCTAATTGCTTGAAGATAATTTCATGAGAACCAATCCAGATACAATCAGTACTGCTGCCAGCATTCGCATTGCTCCTGCCGGTTCATTTAAAATAAAAATCCCCAGTAAAAAAGAACCAATTGCGCCTATTCCTGTCCAGACAGTATAAGCTGTACCTAGAGGTAAAGTCCGCATCGAAATAGAGAGCAGCACTACACTCAGTATCATAAAAACAATCGTAATTACGCTTGGGCCTAAGCGAGTAAAGCCTTCTGAAAGCTTCATTGAGTAAGCCCAAACTACTTCAAAAAGACCTGCTAAGAGTAATAGTAACCATGCCATCCGGTCTTTTCCTTTCTCGTCAGGCCGTCCTGACAATTTTTCCACTATGGGGAGGCCGTTCCTCCTGAAACTTTGATTATTTTAACTGAGCTTGTCCAGATAAACAGTAGCTCAATACGAAGGTATCTTTTGCTCAGATTCCATTCATTTAAATTTAAAATCTCTTGAGCTCTAAGTAAACCCTAAAAATAGTGTTACCGCAAATGGGGGAAAAATTTATAAAGTTATGCACAAAAGCCAAGCTTCACTTCCAGATAAGTATATAGCTTTAAAAAAACCTTGTTCTGCAGGCTGTAGCTATAAATTAGTCAGTTCAAATTTTAGACACTGGCTAATAAAAATACTTGCTTTTGGAGTGATTAAGTCAATAAAAAAGGATTCAGTTGAATCCTTTTTATACTTTTTTTGTCTAATTAATAAGCAATTGATAGTTAATTGTTTATAGTTTACCCAAGTTATCCCTAGCGTTATCAACAAGGATATCCATAGAGTTATAAACAAAGTTATCCACAGACCTTATCGAGTTATTTAAAATAGCTTAAACTTCTACACTGCCTACTTTATTCAGTTCAGCCCGCATCTCATCAATGACATTTTTATAATCTGGTTTTCCAAAAATGGCTGAACCTGCTACAAACATATCTGCACCTGCTTCAGCAATTTCACGAATATTGGCAGGTCCTACGCCACCATCTACCTCTAAACGGATATCACGGCCACTTGCGTCAATAATCTTGCGTACCTGACGTAGTTTTTCTAAAGTCATTGGAATAAATTTCTGGCCGCCGAACCCCGGGTTTACACTCATCAACAGAATCTGGTCTACCTTATCCAGTACATAGTCCAGATAATGCAATGGAGTTGCCGGGTTAAACACCAGCCCAGCTTGCGCTCCGCCAGATTTGATCAGTTGTAAAGAGCGGTCAATATGGTCAGATGCTTCTGGATGAAAGGTAATAATGTCCGCCCCTGCGTCCAGAAAGTCACCAATTATGCGATCAACTGGTGAAACCATCAGATGTACATCAATGGGTGCCTGAATACCATATTTTTTGAGCGCCTTGCATACACCCGCCCCAAAAGTAAGATTAGGCACATAATGATTATCCATTACATCGAAATGAACTACATCAGCACCGGCTGCTAATACTTTTTCCACATTTTCACCGAGACGGGCAAAATCTGCAGATAAAATTGAAGGTGCAATTAGATAGGGCTTGGACATCGGAGGACCTGGCTTGAGAAATTGACTATTGTATTATTATAGCAAAAAGCTCCTGATTACTGGGCACTAAAGCATAAATGCAATCCCTGTTGAAACAGGTTTTAAAATTTTGAGAAAGTACTTTGAGTAAAACTCTGCTACAGTATGTTTTTTATTGAGAATGAGAAGCAACATGAATAGTCGCACAGAAATTGATACTCAAGATGCTGGTCGTATAGCTAAACGTCTGGTAAATCACTGGAAACACAAGTTTGAAATTGAAGAGCATGGCACAGCTTTTACAATTGTTATGCCAGATGCAAAAGTCATTTTAACGCCTGAAACTGAACAGTTAGCTGTTCAGGTAGAAAGTCAACGTGCCGAAGATGAGCATCAACGCCTGGAAAAAGTCGTTATTGATCACCTGAATCGTATGGCACAACAGGAATTTCAGGCACAATGGCGAGCATACTAGAAGTATGCTCTGTATCATTCAAGCTTATTTCTCTTCCAGCTGGATGGCATGAAACTGTAAGTGATCATCCACAAAGCTTTGAATAAAGTAGTAACCATGATCATAGCCAGTATGCTGGCGCAAGCGTAGTGGCTGGCTTGCCTGTTTGCAGGCTTGTGCAAACAGTTCAGGATGGAGCTGGTCATAGAATTGGTCATCCAGCCCCTGATCAATCAGGATTTCAGGAAATAAGGTACCTTTTTGTGTCATCAACTGTACAGCGTCGTGTTTAGTCCACTGCTGGCGGTCTTCACCCAAGTAATGTCGAAATGCTTTTTCTCCCCACGGACACTGACTCGGTGCGCAGATTGGTGCAAATGCGGATACCGATTTAAACTTTTCCGGATATTTCAATGCTAGCGTCAAGGCACCATGGCCACCCATAGAATGTCCGAATATCCCGACTTTATCGGTCTGCACTGGAAAGTTTTTCAGAATTGCCGGATAAAGCTCATCTGTCACATAACTTTCCATCTGGTAATGTTCAGACCATGGCTCTGCACAGGCATTAATATAAAAGCCAGCGCCTTGGCCTAAGTCCCAACTGTCTCCCTGGGCAACATTTTCCCCTCTTGGCGAAGTATCAGGAGAGACCAGAATTAGTCCGAGCTGGGCAGCAAGTCGTTGGGCGTGGGCTTTAATTGCAAAGGTTTCTTCGGTACAGGTTAAGCCTGCCAGATAAAATAAAGTGGTGCAGGGTTCATCCAGCAGCGCCTGAGGTGGCAAAAAAATACTAAAACGGCTCTCACCCTTCAGATATTTTGAAGTCCACTGATAAATACGCTGTTCACCATCAAAGCAACGATTAGTCTGCAATAGTTCCATATTCTTATTCCTTTTATTTTCCTGCCCTTTCGAGCTGAGCAGACTGGGATACAGCTAATGATAAATTAGGCTGATTTGCTGTGGTAGCCGGGAACAGGCGCTGTTCCAGTTGAGGCAACATCAGTTCCATATTTTTGCCGATGACCCACTGAGGCTCAGAAGGATCAAAACCTTGAGCATTCTCCCAAGTCGCTACCGTACTGCGTGCCTGTTCAAACGCCGTTTTTAAGGAAGACTGTTCACGCATAGCCTGATCAAAGAAAGCCCGCCCAAAATAAGTATAGTCAGCTTCATTGGAGCAGCCAAATGAAGCACGGTCAGCAGCAGAAGCTGTGATAATTAAAGTGTTGGCAGACTGCAAGGCCGGTATAAAACTGCCAGAATAGCAGGCAGAAATTACAATTACACGCCAGCGGATACCGGAACGGTCCAATGCTTCACGTAGCCATTTTGGATCAACCTGATCCAGCTCTAAAGGCGCATTTTCAATTTCAAACTGATTTTGCAGCCCGTGTGAAGTCATATATAAAAATAGCACATCACTTTCACGGTTCATTTGCTGCCCGATACGGCGTAGCGCCAGATTAATGCTGGTTCTAGAAGCAATAGGTATTTCAGTACGGGTTTGTGGGTTATTAATTAGCATTACCGAACGGCCGAATGTTCCGAAACGGGTATCAAACTGTTCCCTAATCCGTTTTACTTCAGATTTAAAAACATCCTGATAGCTAGCACCAGCGACACCCAAGAAATACCAGTGCGTTTGAGCAAACTCACCATACTCCACATCTTCCAGAGTACGATTCAGTATTTGACTCTGCTTATAGAAAGCCTCTTCAGAAAATGATGGCGGGACACTTTCTACTTTCCAGATTGGCTGGTCTTTAACTGACATCTGCCATACGACCAATGTAATAAATGTCGCCAGCATGATCAGGGCAAATTCCCACCACGGCCATTTTAGTTCACGACCAAATACCCAGACCACAGCCATACTCTGCCAGACAAACAGCACCATAAACAGGATGGGCAAATAGTCATAAATTGCATAAGGTAAATAATCAAGTTGTCCCAGATACTGAATCAGGCTTTGCAATAGCGCAATATGCGTATCCAGAATCAGCCATAAGATAGTTGGCACCAGCATTAATCGTGGATTATTGGTACGCTGTGACAGGAATATGCCGACAATTAAGGCCAGAAAAGGCCATAAGGCATAACTCACCAGTCCTTGCGAATTAAACTCGCCAGTTTCACCAGCAGTCAGCCAGCTAAATAAAGTATTGGCCAGCCCTCCCAGTATGCCCCAGACAATAAACTGAAGGATTGAAGGCCGCACAGCAGCCAGTGCACGACGAGAACCTAAAAATAACCACATCCCGGCAATCTGATTGCTTTGAAAATCATGCCAAAAATTAATCGATGGTTTGAGGTTAATCATAGGATGTCTGGGAAAATGATATTTTTTTAAAGGCCTAAACAGTTTAGGCCTGAGATAGAATTTAGCAATGCCACTTTCTAACTATATAACAAAACTTTGCTTAATATTGAAGCTGTTACCAAATAGTTTTAATCAGGCAGATAAAAGTAGGCATCGAAGCGGCAGGCGTCGCCTAACCATTGATGATCAGGTGTTTGTTCGGCTAGAAATCCTGCATGACGTGGCCGTTTTACTATGACCCGTTTTGCAACTGCTTGTGCAAGAGATAAAAGTCTATCTCCCAAATCCATCTCTCCCTGTTCAGGCAACAGCATATGTAAAAGCTGCATCTGTTTTTTAACTTGGGCCTGTTTTTTATGGTCCTGCTGATTCTGGTCACGCTGTGGAAACATCGGATCAAGATAAACAACGTCTATCCTGTGCTGTCGAGCTGTTTGCTGACGCAAATAATCAGCAGAGTCGGCAAAAACCAGTTTAATCCTTGCTGCGGCTGAGTTCAGGAATGCATCAGTTTGTGCCTGGGCCAGACTTTCTTCCAGCAGCGTAAATAGAATGGGATGACGCTCGACTAAAGTGACTTCTGCACCCAAATGGGCCATCAGCAAGCTGTCATGCCCCAAACCGGCAGTGGCATCAATCAGTTGCGGCTTTTCTCCCAGTTGGCAGGCGCGGGCAAGCATTTCCGACTTTAAACTGGCACGCTTTAAACGTGGAATTTCAGCTTTCCAGTCTGGTTGCATTTTCATGCCATTTGCACATAGCCATAAACCCTGCGCGTTTGTACATAAAGCAAGTTCCGGATTCAGGCGTAAAAAACGGCTATTGATTTTCTCAACTGTCTCTATATCCAGATTTATATCTCGTGAACCAAGCACAGCAGCGTAGTGCTGTGCTTGATCCTCATATTCAGCTTCACAAAATAAGCGCATGGCTTACCATAATCTCCAGCCAGTAAAGGCAAATAGCAGGATCAGTAATCCGGATGCGATCCGGTACCAGGCAAAGATCATGAAATCGCGCTTGGCCACATAAGCGACTAAAACACGAATCAAGAACAATGCTGAAATAAAGGAAACTAGAATTCCCCAGCCGATTACCAACCAGTCAAAATTACTTTCCAGTACATCATAACTTTGATACAGATCTAAAAGACCGGCTCCGATAATGACAGGAATACCGAGAAAGAAAGAGAATTCGGTTGCCGATTTACGTGACAGACCCAACATCATGCCGCCAATAATTGTTGCGCCTGAGCGCGAGGTACCCGGAATCAGTGACAAGACCTGAATCAGGCCAATCCAGATTGCCTGTTTGATACTGATATTCTCAACTTCAGGTGCATTGACTTTAGGTGGATTCTTTTCTACCCATATAATAATCAGGCCACCAACAATCAAACCAATTGCTACTGCCACATCATTAAATAGAAGCTCTTTAACCTGCTGACCAAACGTCAGACCCACCAGTACAATTGGAATAGAGGCCAGAATCAGCCCAAAGCCCAGACGGCGACCTTTTTCCTCGCCCGTGATCATACCTGTGGCAGCGCCCCATAGACGCGACCAGTATTCATAAATCACTGCCGCGATTGCCCCCATCTGGATGGCAATTACAAAGACTGCACTTTTTTCTTTAGTCCAGAAATCCATTAACTCTGAGGCCAGAATCAAATGTCCAGTACTTGAAATCGGAAGGAATTCAGTGATTCCCTCAACAATACCCATGATGGCTGCTTTAAATAGCAGTAAAAGATCCATACCGTATTCCTAATTATGCTTTACCTTGTTCTGGTATTTTTTTCCACGCATTGTCACGCAAGTAGACTGGTAAAGCCTGCTCGGCACTTAACCACTCGGCTTTTAATGCCTGTACTCGTGCGATCGCTGCAATATCTTGGGCTGTTGCCGTAATCTGCTGGTAGTTTACCTGTGCCGTATCAACCAAGGCTGAACCAGAACCCACCAGTGGAAACTGGACAACTTGTCTGGCAGTCTCATAATCAAGTAGCTGTTCCTCAGCAACTGGCCGCATAATATGCTGTTCATCTAACTGAAAACTGCCTATATAAACTTCCTGCATCCGTGCATCCAGTACGGCACTCACTTCTTTGAGGCCCGTCAGACGATAGGCTGCCTGAGCCAGTGCCTGTAAGGTTGATACGGGAATGACTGGCAAATCGTTGGCCCAAGCCAGTGCCTGGGTGACTGCAGCATTAATGCGTACGCCGCTGAATGAACCTGGTCCACGGCTAAACGCTATTGCGGATAACTGCTCCAATTGCAGTGAAGTTTGCTGCAATCCCTTTTCAATCATAGGTAGTATCATTTGTGTCTGTGCTTTAGTACGCTCATCCAGCTGAAAGAACAGCTCCTGAGCGTCATCTACTATGGATACGGAACACTGCTCGTTGGCAGTTTCCAATGCCAGCAATTTCATGCACAACCTTAAATAAAATCAGTTAAAAATTGTTGGCTATCATACTCCACTCATGTTTCAGTGGCGAGGATTTCACAGAGCAAATACAAAAAAGCCAAGTCTATACTTGGCTAAATTTTCGTCTTTCAGATTCCGTTAAAGTTTAACTTCTTCTAGGTGTGTAAACCGCTTAAAATGTTCTGCATAATGTAGTGCGCTGAAACGGATATGCGCTGCAACCTGCTCATCCACCTGTTTCACGACTTTTCCAGGTGACCCCATAACAACTGAATTATCTGGAATAATTTTACCTTCTGGAATCAATGCATTAGCACCAATAATACAGTTTTTACCAATCACTGCATTATTTAGAATTACAGAATTAATTCCAATTAATGTATTGTCTCCAATGGTGCAGCCATGCAGCATGGCTTGATGACCAATCGTAACATATTGCCCGACATTCATCTCGATGCCGGCATCAGTATGTAATACTGCATTTTCCTGCACATTGGTATAATCACCAAGGTGAATTTTAGAATTATCTGCACGGATCACCGCTCCAAACCAGATGCTGACCTGCTGCCCCATTTCAACCTGACCAATCACTGTGGCGTTGTCTGCTACCCATCCATCCCAAGGCTGCTGTAAAGCTTTAGGCGCGTGCCCTTCAAATTTATATAACATGTTTCTATTCCCTGTTTTTTTAGTCAGTATTTTCTAGCCTGAAAAGTAGGCGAGTTCAACAAGAATGGCCATTCTTTTTTATAATTTAAGCCATATTTAAACAGCGCAATTAACATTCGGGCAGTTAGGCCCCAAATAATTTCATTATTAATCCGCATACTGGGAAAATATAATGACTGATGCGCATAGTGAACCTCATAAGGTACAGGAGGTGCATGCATCAGTTCGTCTAATGAAACATAAAAAATCCGGTCGATTTCAGAAGGCTGCGGATTGAGTTCCAACCCGGCCGGAATAAGTCCAACTACCGGTTTAACCAACATACCATTACGCGCACGATGCATAGGTAAATCGCCTATCAGCTCTACTTCAAAGGGGTTAAGGCCAGTTTCTTCCTGAGCTTCCCGTAGTGCAATCACAATATTGCTGGTATCTGTCGCATCTCGTTTCCCGCCTGGAAACGAGACTTCACCTGCATGACTGTTCAGATAGGCAGAACGGCGTGTTAGCAGCACTTTTGGATCAGGCTCATTGGTAATAGCAATCAGGACTGCGGCATGAGCAGGCTGTATACGTCTTGAAAACCGCAAGCGTTGTTGCAGAAGTTGTATGAGTGAATGATCATCCATGCCATTACCTTATCTTCGCTCTTTTATTCTATTTTCATCATAGCTGAAATTGTCGGGCTTGACATACAAATGATGCGAAAGCATAAAATTTCGGTTATGCTGAATGCCACCTCTCCTGGCGTTAATGTATATGAATTTCTGCATCATTTGTGGGCATGAGACAACTGAAAAAATTCCTTTAGGCGATCATCAAATTCGTCGTGTCTGTGTTCAATGTGGAAATATACATTATGAGAATCCGAAGGTAATTTGTGGAGCTTTAGCACTTTGGGAAGATAAAGTCCTGCTTTGTCGCCGTGCTATTGAACCGCGTTACGGACTCTGGACACTGCCAGCTGGCTATATGGAATTATTTGAAACCATGGAACAGGGTGCAGCACGTGAAACCCGTGAAGAAGCTGAAGCCGAAATTCATATTGAACAGTTATACTGTATGTATAATATTCCACGAATCGGGCAGATCTATGTGCTGTTTAAAGCTAACTTAATTGATGGTACATTTGGAGCGGGTGAAGAAAGTATTGAATGTCGTCTCTTTGATGAACATGAAATTCCCTGGACTGAATTAGCTTTTCCGAGTGTTGAGCGGACTTTGCGTCATTATTTTGAAGACCGGAAAAATAATTCTTTTATTACCCATCTTGAAACTATTGGTACGCGTATAGATCACACCGGCTAATATAAAATATAATAAAAAGACCAGAACAAATTAATATTACTCTGGTCTTTTATAGAACTTGATTCATATAAATACAAATCATTTGATGTCAGAATTTTATTTAGTTTTAACCTGATAACAGTCTGGCAAAGTCATTTCTATTTTTCCGCCCGCCAGCTTTGCCAGATTTAAATCAGCCTGTGTGACTTCTTTTTTAGTTGGATCATTTTCAGTCTTTTTCTGGTTTGCATTATTAAAGGTATTCTGGAAGCTTGCTAATGTATTGGCCCATTGTACAGCTTCTCCTGCAGAGTCCGTAAAGCGAATTGACCTGTTACCGTTTAATAGTCCACCAAGCTGTATCCTCGCTCCCCCAACAGAAAGTATTTCACCATTTTCTGCGAGCTGCAATTTGACATTCATTCCCACTAATGCACCATTGATATTATTAAAAGTATCATTGGCTAAAATCATGCGTACAGAAATAGAATTATCATTAGTAAATACGCGCGCCGTGGTTCCTAAACGATACTGTTGCACTCCATAATTATCTATTAATTCCGGACTGATACTATCTGAATTACATAAAGCCGTAGACATATCTGATGCAGTTGCATTTGGCCTGATATTAGTTCGAATATCTCCATTGGCATCTACTACAATGCCGATTTTAATATTATTGACCGAAGTATCATTAAACTTGAAGGTCAGGTCAGCATAAAGTGGAAAAATATAATTTTCGCCTACGCGGCTATTATTAATAGACTTGAAGACTTTTTTATCCAGATAAGTAATATGGTAGATTTTGTACAGGTCCATAGGTCCTTGAAATAACTCACCGGCTACCTCCTGCTGCCAGTGACCTAAATCATTTTTATCTGCTTCTGTGATCGTTGTTTTTCTGGTAATTTTTTTATAGAACTTTTCTTGCCCGGCCATAATACTGTTATTAAGTAGTTTACCTTGAGTAATCAGTAAATCCTGAGAGTTCTGTTCACTGACTTTAAATGTAAAAGGCTGATCTATTCTCTTAGTAAGTGGATTAATCCAGTGATCCTGTGATTCCGCAGTGATTCTCACTGGCCTGGTAGAGGTAATAAGTTCCAGATTAGCACCGATAACTGCAGATGTAGCTTTAGTAACACTTCCTTTCCATTGAATGCCACTCCCAAGAGTGTAGCCCTGCCGGTCAGTAATCAACATAAAATGACCTAAAGCACGTTTAATAGAAATATCATTTAAGTCACAAACTGGTTTATTACACCCTACCATGCCTTCTGAGCCGGCATTACTTGCTATTTGATCAATTAAATTTGTTGGAAAGACAGCAAATTCAGGTTGGTAAACTGCAGAATTAGCAATATTGACTAATTTATTTAGTGTAATAAAAGCATCTTGATCTGTAATTTGTGAAACATCCAGCCATGGGCGAATCAATTCAACATATCTTTTACTGACAATATCTTCGGCAGTCACTGAGGTAGAAATTTTTTCCAGATTTTGTCTTACTGCATCTGTAATATAAAGTGCCTGGATATCCGTAGGCACTTCAATTCTTTGTTCTTTGAGTGCCAATGCCTGAATAATTTTAACCAGTTCTAAGGCAACTTTCACGGTAGGATCACTCTGCTGAAGCATTTTAGCATCTTGCCCGGTTATTCCAGCAGCAAGATCAAGCAAGGTCAAACGAGGAACCGTACCAATTGTATCGGATGAGCTAATTTTATTGAGGTCTACTTCACCCAGACTAATTTTTCTGTCATCACTGCCCATCATAAAGAATTTTGCCTTATCGCCTGTACGGCAAGTTCCTGTAACTACAGAGTTAGCAAAATCCATTAAAGTTATAAACGTATTATTGGCGTCACTACTACAGGTAAAATTCAGACCATCAACGGGATAATCTAAAATAAATTCAGTACACCCTTTATCATTTGCTTTACATGTTCCATTGACATACGTCATCGTATCTTTTTCGGGGATAATATTTGCACTTTCACCACCGCAGCCACTCAATGCAGCCATTAATGCAGTCATCGTAAATGGTAGTAGATATTTATTTTTCATTCTTCATGCTCTTTTTTTCGGTTTAACGTAGTGCAATTAGTTTTAACTGTCCCTGATTACTCAGTACATAATTCGGCGTATCTGGGGCTGAAAGTAAGGGAGTCATTAGTAAGTACTGAGTATGGACTGGTATACGGATCACACCTTCAAGTTTTTTAAAATGAATCATCGAGGCATCAGTATCATGGTTTTTAAAGCCTCCAGCCCCCTCAATGACACAACCTTTTGCATCCAGAAATATGACTAAAGGCCAATAAAAAGTCGGTCTGTTTTGCTGGGAGGCGTACGAGTTAATCTGGACATGCTGTATCTGGTCAGATAGTTCAACCACTTCAAAATCGAACTGATCCTTTAAAGGAGCGCGCGGCCAGATATTAATTTCTTGCTCTGCATTCATCCTTTTAGCTTTCTTAATCTTTTTATCTTTAAAACACTGTTGTCCTAAACTTTCTACTGCTTTAGCCTGAGATATACGATAGTAAGTAGGAGCTAAAACAATTACCTGATTTGCCTGTATCGAACTCTTTTTGAACAGATGATCTAAAGTGGACTTGCCTACCCCTTTCTCTCTTTCAATAACCTGTAAACGCGTGGAGCCATTACGTGTATCAATAATCCCTTCTGGCATAGTATAGAAACGTTTTTTTCCATCTATATTAAATTCTTTATCTTCCAGATATTCACTTTTAATATATTGTTCACCGTCAATTACTGTTAAAGCCTGTTGCTGTGCGGTGAGGGTTGTTGTATTATTTTTTTGCTCTTTTTGATGGGTTGCTTGCGTCTCTGGAATAATAATGTTTTTTTGTGGCGTCACAACTCGTTTTGGCTGCTTTATAGAAGAACTATGTTCTGGCAACTTTTCTACTGGTTTAACTATCGATGTAACAGGCTGTATTTCTTTAGGGGCGAAAATTAATGGCTGATTATCTGCATTAATTATATCTTGAGCTGTTTTCTTCTCCATCCCATTTGAAGAAGATGGAACATTTTTTGATGACATAATCACAACATCTCTCTGACTTTTGTCATCCCTAGATGTTTTTAGTTTATGAGTAAAATTGGTAGTTTCAGCCTCAGGCTGAACCAGTTTTTCAGGTCTTTTATCTGGGCGTTGTACTACCATAGGCCGCCCATCAGGACCAATAATAGTATGAAACTCTCCAGCTGATACAAACGATACTGGCATTAAACTTAATGCGAATATCATTTTAATGACGATGTCCCTTTTCATTTTCTTTTCAAAGCCTACCACTTTGTTCTATAACTTAGACCCAAGATTGTAATTTTAGTATCCGTTTTCATATTTAAACCCGCAAACGGGTTCAGCAAGATATTATTTACCCCAGGCAAATTCCCTAAATTACTGGCACCTGCTGGAATTTTATCGCGGCTTTGTAAGAAACCAATTGATAAATCCAGATCTGTATCTGCATCAAAACGATAGCCTAATCCAAGACCAAATAGTTGTGCGTTATTGATTGGAACCATGGTATTACGTTTATGATCAGGAATAGCGCTGGTCCGTGGTTCATAGCCTGCCCGTAGCTTTAAACGGTCTGTAGCTGAATATTCGAGGCCAATTCCAAAATTCCATGGCGAAGTAAATTCTAGAGGTAAGGCCAGATTGGCATCCCCAATATTTTCAGATAAAAGTTTTGCAATTTTTAGCGCAGAAATTTCCCGGTCGAACTCAAATTTAAATTTGTCCCAAGCCCTATAGTCTGTCCAGCCTATATCGAAGTTAAGCTGTAAATCAGGTAAAATTTTATATTTTATTCCTGCCTGAAAGTGTGCTGGGTATTCAAAATCCATAGCCACCAGCCCTGACTCACTTCCTGGAATAGAACGGGGAAAGCCTAAAATAGCAGCCAGAATCTGCCCAGTCGGTGAGGACATGAGACCATTGATGAGTTCTTGTGGAGCTTTGGCATTATCAATATGGTATTTACCTTTTAACCGCATTTTTGCAGAACTTTGATATACCATGCCTAAGCTAAAGTCATCCGTTGGCTCCCACAGCACACCCAAGTTATAACTTGGACTCAGAGATTGTTCTAAAGCAACCTGCATCTGTCCAAAACGGCTAAAAGGGTTCATACCTTCTTCAGCATTACAAATACCTAATAGTAAGATATCAGTAATAATGTCCTGGTTTTCCTTGAAAGGTGTACAGACTACCTCATCAATCATACGTAACATTCCAATCAATTCATTGGGAAAACGTAAATCTGTTTTCAGACCAATGGCTTGATAAGACATGCCAATAGATGCGCCAATTGATAATTCATCATTCACTTCATAAGCAAAAGATGGCGATAGATAGGTAATCCTCTCCAAGGCAACCTGTTGCCCCATAAAATTACCAGGATTTCCATTTTCAGCACCGAAACCGGCTACCAGAGGTGCATACATAGCGGTAGCAAATGTAGTTTTAGATCCAGGCGGATTATATGCAATCCCCGCTGTTGGTGCGACCATTGGCATCCCTTCGCCCAAATCGACCATTTTTTTTAAAATCGGGACATACAGGCTGACATACTCTACATCACCCCTGACCGGACCTTTAAAATCAGTACACAAGTCCGAATCAACTTCTGGCCCGTCATTACATACTAATGGGTCATCAGAATAACCAAATACATTGTAGCCAGCAGGTACGGTAAATTCACGTTTGATATCAAAATTCGCCACAATTCCTTGCAGGTCGGTCTGTAAGCCTTCAATTTTGGTCAATGCTGCCGGGTTAAAATGGATTGCACTAATCCCGGGAGGGTCTGCTGTTACAGCATTTCCCATAGTTAATGACCGAATATCAACAGATAAATTTTGCCCTAATTGAGCAAATGCAACACTGGAACAGCCCGATAATAAAATTGCAGACACTAGCGGGCGAAGTCGATTAATTTTCATACGACCAGCCTCTTAGCGTAATTTTTTACCAAAACCCAAAATATCCAGTGGGAAAGAAAGACCTAAAGAGACATCAGGTGCATCTTCTGTCAGCCCTATACCCAGTGTACCGTTTACAATAGTCTCTGGTGATACCCGTACGCCTAGAGATATTGCAAAGGTTGAACTGGTTTGATCTGCAACCGAATAACTCTCTCCACTTGTATATGTGAATTCAGCATCAGTATTGAAACTTTGCTGATAAGACATGGTCATCGAAACATCATAGTTAAATGAATAGGCAAAACCAAAAGCGAATCCACCACTTATACCTGGATTAAACTCATCAATGATTCGTGACCCACGGCGCTGATTCAGTCCAGTTTCTTTAAAACCGTAGTTGGCTGATACTGAGGCGAAGAGTACAACAGGATCAATATATTTACGGGTACTCGCCCCTATACCTGCCGAATAATATCCTTTACCGGTAGAAAGGTCTGTTGTTGGATTAATCTCATAAGGACTATCGCCAGTTTTACTGGAAAGATTACCAAATAAAATCAGCGGTAAGCGTCCAGCTTTTAAGGGAAAAGGCTCCCAACGCGCCCCTACTGAAATATCCCCCAGACCCGCAGTAGAAGCATCTTTGAGCAGATCTGTTTTTGCAACCAAAGGTAATGAAGCAGTGAACGTTAAATTATCCAGCACGCCATATTGAGCAGTAAAGGTATTGGTTAGGGTATGACTGGCATTTTCCTGCACCCGTAATTGGTATAGCTGCCCTTGAGCCATTTCTAAATCTAGCTGTGTATCTCTGTAATAAGTATAGTCGACATCATAATATGCAGAGATATCACCCTTTTTGATTAAAGAATACTGACGCTCATTGGATGTAAACACTTCCTGTAAATTGGTTTCTTTAGTCGCATCACCTGCCTGTTGTTGCAGAGCCATTGAAGCGTCTTGCTGCTCTGACACTGTTTCTGATGTAATAGCCTGTTCAGGAGATGCGGCTTCAACGTCCTGCCGATTTGCTGTTTTCTCCTTCTCTGGGGCTACCGGCTGTTCTGCCGCATAAGCTATCCCAAATAACATCTGAATACTTAAAGCCAAGACTGTTCTATTCATCCACTTACGGTCCATTTTCCATCCCACCTTTTTATTTTTTTAATTTCAAACAATTGCTGTGCTGCTATTTATTTTTGTAATAGAGCCTCAGATAGTTATAGGTAGGTTGCCCATAACTTTCTGATTCCTTATTCAAATTTCGATCTAGACGTATAGTTGAGGCTTTATCGGCAATTTTTTCCATATAGAATTGCGGGTATTGAATATCTACGAAGGCATAACGGTTTACTGTGGCATCTTCTACATGACGCATATCGGCATCTTGCAAAGCCAACAGATTTTTTCTTTGTTCAGGCGCTACGTTAATCAAGAACAGTGTATTATTTTCCCAAATTTCCTTAAAACGCTGCTCGTCAAAACTTATATTCCCCAAAGCCGGGTCAGCGACGTAAACGCGCCCATTCTTATAGGCTTTATAAACCACAAAATGCTTAAAACCGGCGTAACTGATTGGTACAATTGCAGGCTGACCCTGCTTGACCAAATCTGAAAATTCTCCTTTATACCCTCCACTTTCTAAACCTAAAGCTTCTACAAAACGCTTCATGTCCAACAGGGAAAAACTGCGTCGCTCAATAATACGTTCTGTTTCACCAAACTTTAAAAGTCCATTCATGGTCTGCTGTTCTGATAAATCAGTGCCAACATACCCATTTAAAAGTGTAGTAAGTGCGGCTGAACCACAACTATAATCGTAAGCCTGACGGACAATACCTCGGAACTGGTCTTCTAATGCGGGTTTAATAAGTACAGGTTCTCTATGCATTCGGACAAAAGAGTTATTTCGAGAATCTAAAGTTTCTGTATAATAAACTGCTTCTTCCGGTTTCTTTTTTATTTCAAAGGCTTCCGTGGCAAAGTAATACATTAATGCCGAGCCTAAAGCGATCTCTAACATATCTTTAACTTTTTAGTTTTCAGTAATTATACTGATATTCGTTATTTTTCTAGAGTATAAACTCTACTTCCTTGTACCACTCAAGATACCTTTTTTTTTAAAAAATAACAGCTTTTTTTAGGATTTTTGAAAAAAATTATATTTTATTGTAAAAAAAAGCGCGTGAAGTCACGCGCTTTTAAATAGAAATTTATTATCGACCAGAAATGGTAATCACAGAACCTTGGTTGTATTGACCCATTGCAGGACTGTAATAAGTTTGTAGTCCCTGAATTTCTACATCCCCAATTGAAGCAGCATCGCGGCTACCTAAATGAACACCCTTAACATAGTTATCAATTGGACCTGAGTTACTTACCATACGAATATAGCCATTATTAGTACCTTCTTTACCGATCACACTAATTTTTTGATCAATTGATAGATCACGAGCATTAGCATCAGCTACTTTAATACTATCGACAAAAATTTCACCAGCAGCACGTGTAGCTGTTTTAGTTGAGTTATCTAGAATACCCAGGTTCTTGATCTCAAGACCGCCCAGCATTTTTGCATCTAGCTTAATCATGGCGCCCTGTGGAGCTGCACCTAATTGAATATTTGCTGACATTGGACCTGTTTTTAATGAAAGGCCAGAGAGAATAGCATTATAGTTTGTATCATCCCCCCCACGACGAATACTCGTTGCAGTTGCAGGATCTGCTACAGCATTAGAACCGGTTACCCCAATCTCGCCAATATTGATATCTAGACCCGATACATCAGCAGCAATATTAATAAATGCACCACCAGCTGCTTTGTCGCCTGCATCAGAGTCAATACGCAGGTCAGCAAGATTACGAGTCGCTAGCAGATATTTGCCTGCATCATCATAATTGGCTTTGACTACTACACCCAGCTTTTCGTTAATATCGCCTGTTTTACCGTTGCCTTTAATGACGATGGCACCAGCCTTTCCAGCAGTGCTTCCACCTGTTAGGCCATCATTATCATGAATAAATAATTTTTCAATTTCAACCTTTGAAATACCAATCCCGATATTAATACCATCTTGGCCAGTGGTTGCACTTAATGAAGCATCATCCATCGCTTGCATTGCCATTGCATTTGCACTAATTGCCATAGAAGAAACTAAAGCAATTTTAGTAAACATTTTCATTCCATACTCTCCTAAGAGTTTTTATTTTTTTGATTGTCTAGCTACTCTTAATTTCTACTGTTTTTTTATTTTCTGCAGTAGAAACATCCTGTCCTTGAGTAGCTACTTTAGATTAGCAAGCTTAAGTTAGCCTGAGAGGATTAATTGATCAACTGCTGCCCATCATAATCAAAGCAAAACCGATAAACGGTATCTGGATTTAGGTCATAGTTAATTATGTAGTAATATGTGCCACTGTTTTATCAGATGCACTTATAGACTATGCCAAAGCTGAGAAAAAAGCTTGATTTTTATCACAATGATCCTGCTTCTATTTTAAATAAATTGAGGGATTTTTTTGGTTTAGTTTATTTAGAAGATAATCATCGGCCTATTATTGCATTTCTGCCAGATCAATATATTGAATACCAGTCCGGCTTATTTTCAGCTTATAAAAAAAATACTGATCATTCTTATTCAATTACTCATCATAAGATAGATTTACTTGATTTTATTTCTTTAGATCCTGAATTTAAGGGTTCTTCTCAAGCAGGATTTAACGGTGGATATATTGGATTTATTAGCTACGATTTTGCTGCCCAACAACATCTTAAAATTCATATAGAATATAAAAAACAGCCAAGTTTATATTTAGGCAAATATCATCATTATTTAAAGTATGAAGCAGAAGAGTGGATATTTTATAGTGAAGGTCAAGATGCATTCATCATTTATCAAAATATTTATGATGCTCTTCATTTAGATCATGATTCAGATACTCAGGTGTTTCAGCTGGTTCAGACCTGTCAGCCACGCTGGACTAAACAGCAATATATTTCAGCCTTTAAGCAAGTGCAAGAATATATTACAGCAGGTGACTGTTACCAAATTAATTTAACTCAAGAGTTTAAAGCTCAAGGTGATGGTCATTTACTAGACTGTGCAGCGAAATTTTGGGCTATAACAAATGCACCTTATGCGGGCTACCTAAAAATAGATAATCTTGAAATTTTAAGTTGCTCTCCTGAGCTTTTTATTGATTTTAAAGAACAACAGCAAATTATAACACGCCCGATTAAAGGCACCATGCCGCGTTATGCAGATCCGATACTTGACCAGAAAGCAAAAAACACTTTAATTAATTCCAAAAAAGATCAGGCAGAAAATGTTATGATCGTTGATTTACTGCGTAATGACTTCAGTCTCTATGCCCAAAAGGGTTCAGTTAAAACACTAAAATTATTTGAAATTGAAAGTTTTAATCAAGTCCATCATATGGTCAGTGAAGTACAAGCTATATTAAACAAAAATATTTCACCGTTTCAGGTCTTGTTATCTGCTTTGCCGGGCGGCTCAATTACGGGTGCGCCTAAAATACGTGCCATGGAAATTATTGCAGAACTTGAAGAAGCTGCTCGGGGTACTTATTGCGGTTCATTAGGTTATTTTAATTTTGATGGAACAGGCTGCTGGAATATCCTGATCCGGACCATCCAGAAATATGATCATGATATTTCTATCTGGGCAGGCGGCGGTATTACTATTGCTTCAGAACAGGAGGCAGAATATCAGGAATGTTTCGATAAAATATCTGCCATGCTGGACTTACTCAATACATGGCAGAGAACAGGTGAATCATAATCAGACTAGAATCTGATTTCTCAATGTATCAATAAGTCTTTGATTTTGTTCATCCGTACCGACAGTAATACGTAAATACTGATTAATACGGGGTTTGTTAAAATAACGTACAATAATGCCATGTTGACGCAGCTCGGCAGCCAAGTCAGCAGCATTTTTATGAGCTAAAGAAACAAAAATAAAATTAGCTTTAGAAGGTAATACCTTGAAATCTAAAGCTTCTAGCCCATTTACAAGCTGCTCACGGCTATCAATTACTTTCTGGCACATAGCCTGAAAATAGTCTTGATCCTGAAATGAAGCTACCGCAGCAGCAATAGCTAAACGGTCCATTGGATAGGAATTAAAACTGTTTTTAACAGTCTCAAGTGCAGCAATTAAATGTGGCTGGGCAATTGCAAAACCAACGCGTAAACCTGCGAGTGAACGTGATTTGGAGGTCGTCTGGCATACCACCAGATTCTCATACTTACTTACCAAACTTACTGCAGATTCTGCACCAAAATCTACGTAGGCTTCATCTATAACCACTACAGAGTCAGGATTATTCTGAAGAATTTCTTCAATTGACAGCAGATCTAATGCAATGCTGGTTGGCGCATTTGGATTAGTAATAATAATACCGCCATTGGGTTGCCTATAATCAGCAATGTCAATTTCGAAGTCAGCGTTTAGTGGCAGTATTTTAGTTTTAACTCCAAAAAACTGGCTATATACCGGATAAAAGCTGTAGGTTATATCTGGATATAAAATTGGATGCTCTTGAATAAAAAATGCTTTGAAAATATGTGCAAGTACCTCATCAGACCCGTTGCCTACAAATACCTGACTGGCTGTAATACACTGCTGCTGGGCAATTGCTTCTTTTAATGCAGTTGCATCGGGGTCCGGATAAAGACGTAATACATCAGCCTGATTAGCCAGCACAGCCTGTATTGCATCAACAACATAAGGTGATGGCGGATAAGGATTTTCGTTAGTATTTAATTTTAACAGATTTTGAAGTTTAGGCTGTTCACCAGGAATATACGGTTCAAGTTTACGTACTTCAGGACTCCAAAAACGCATTTGTTCGGTAGTTAGTTCCATGTTTAAGATTCTCAAATTCATTTTCCAAAAAGGGCTGTTCCTGACAGCCCCTGAATTCTTTATAAAAGCCTCTCAATAGCGATAGCGGGCTGAGCGAGCATGAGCATCCAGATTTTCTTGCTGTGCCAGAATATCTGCAGTGCGTGCCAGTGGTTGTACGCCCTGTTCAGAACACATGATGAGACTGGTCCGCTTCTGAAAATCATATACACCAAGCGGAGAAGAAAAACGCGCTGTGCCTGATGTCGGCAAGACATGGTTCGGACCTGCACAATAATCACCAATTGCCTCTGGTGTATAACGGCCCATAAAAATAGCTCCTGCATGACGAATCAAGGTAGCCATCTCTTTAGCTTCATCAAGACATAATTCTAAATGCTCTGGAGCAACCTGATTAATCAGCTCTATTGCCTCTTTACGGCTATTTACCAGAACTAAAGCACCACGATTGGCAATTGAAGTACAGGCAATCTCGGCTTTGGGTAGCTGACTTAAATGTTTTTCAATCGCCTCTTCCACAGCCTGTAATAGCTGCTCATCTGGCGTAATAAAAATAGCTTGAGCCACAGTATCATGTTCTGCCTGAGACAGCACATCCATGGCTAGCCAGTCAGCATTATTTAATCCCTCAGCATAAACCAGAATCTCTGAAGGACCTGCAATCATATCAATACCCACCTGCCCAAATACGGCACGCTTGGCTGCTGCAACAAAACGGTTACCCGGTCCGGTAATCTTGTCAACACGCGGAACAGTTTCTGTACCATAAGCAAGTGCAGCTACTGCCTGTGCTCCACCAATAGTAAATACCCGGCTTACCCCAGCAAGGAATGCAGCGGCAAGTACCAGAGGATTTAATTCACCATCTGGTGCCGGTACTACCATAATTATTTCGGATACTCCTGCTACATGTGCAGGAATCGCATTCATCAGAACAGAGGAAGGATAAGAGGCCAAGCCACCCGGAACATAAATACCGACCCGATCTAGTGGAGTCACTTTCTGGCCTAAGGTATTGCCCAATTCATCTATATAAGACCAGCCATCCTGTTTCTGTGCCTGATGAAAAGCACGAATCCGATCCGCTGCCATCTCTAAAGCATCACGTACCTGCGGCTCTAAATTTTCAAATGCTGTTTTTAACTGTGCTTGAGTCAGTTCAAGTTCAGAAAACTGATGCGCTGGATGTCGATCGAACTGTTGAGTGAGTTTAAGAACGTGAGCATCACCATGTTGACGCACATCAGCAATGATCTGGTCTACAGTTTTTAAAAGTTCAGGGTCACTAACTGTCTCAAAAGCTAACAAGTCTGCAAAAGCTTGCTTGAAGTTTTGATCTTGAGTCGATAAACGTCGCATCAATTTACCCACAAGGTCTATGTAAAACTTTAGTTTACCTGTTTTCTACGAACTTGTGGGTAGGAATCGCTCTTGTATTCAAGGACTTTTATTGAAAATAACTTTTGCTAAGATTGATGAAGTTTCAAATCTGCGGTAAAACCAATTAAGGTATAAAAAACCGTCCTTGCGGACGGTCTTAGATAACAAATATTTTATGGGCTCATTTGCTGGCGTGCTTCTACTGCTTTTTCCAGCTGCGCAATAATTGGATTGAGCAAGGCCTGCTTACGTTTAAAGCTAGCTTTATTGACAATGAGTCGTGAAGACACTTTACAGATTTCTTCGAGTGGTTCCAAACCATTAGCTCGCAAGGTATTGCCGGTATCTACGACATCAACAATATAGTCCCCCAAGCCGACCAAGGGAGCAAGCTCCATTGAACCATAAAGTTTAATTACATCTACCTGTTCCCCCAGACTTGCATAGTACTGGCGAGTCAGGTTGACATATTTAGTGGCAATTTTTAAACGTCCTTGTGGACGTTTCATACCGACTTTGCCTGCTGTCATTAACTTGCAGTTAGCAATTTTTAGATCAAGTGGCTCATAAACATGCTGAGCCCCATGTTCCATCAACACATCTTTACCAGCAACGCCCAGATCTGCTGCACCATTTTCAACATAGGTAGGTACATCTGAAGCACGTAAAATTAGAATACGTACCTGCTTATGGGTAGTTGGAAAAATTAGCTTGCGAGACTTTTCCGGATCTTCCAGCAGATTAATACCTGCTGTTTCAAGTAAAGGTAATGTTTCTTTTAAAATACGTCCCTTACTCAAAGCCAAGGTTAAACCATGATCAAAATTACCCATTACATCAAAATTTGGATCATCGTTTCTTACTTCACTCATGCACTTACTCGCTTAATCTGGGCACCTAAACTCTGAAGTTTAGCCTCAACATTCTCATAGCCCCGGTCAATATGATAAATACGGTCAACGATGGACTCCCCTTCAGCTGCCAGCGCGGCCAGTACCAGAGAGAATGAAGCTCTCAGATCTGTAGCCATGACCGGAGCTGCTGATAATTTTTCAACTCCTGTCACGACGGCATCGTTACCTTCCACCTGTATATTGGCTCCCATGCGTGAAAGCTCAGGCACATGCATAAAACGATTTTCAAAAATTGTTTCACTAATAGTTGCAAAACCATGTCCAATCGCATTAACAGCCATAAGCTGTGCTTGCATATCTGTCGGGAAGTCAGGATGAGGTAATGTACGGAAACTTACTGCTTTAGGACGTTTATCCTGCATATCCAGTTCGATCCAGTCATCTCCGCGTGTAACTTCTGCACCCATTTCCTCGAACTTATCTAGCACTGCCTCAAGTAATGTCGGGTCTGTATGGGTCGTCTTAACCTTACCCCCAGTAATCGCGGCAGCAGCCAGATATGAACCGGTTTCAATACGGTCAGCTACTACAGCATATTCACAGCCTTGCAAAGATTCTACGCCTGTAATCACCAGCGTATCTGTATCTACACCTTCAATCTTGGCTCCCATTTTAATGAGCATATTAGCCAAATCTGTAATTTCTGGCTCACAAGCAGCATTACGGAGTGTAGTCACACCTTCTGCCAGTACTGCTGCCATTAAAATATTTTCTGTACCGCCTACTGTGACCATATCAAAGGTAATATCTGCACCTTTTAAACGGCCATCTACTTTGGCATTAACATAGCCATTTTCAACTTCAATATGTGCGCCCAATGCTTCGAGTGCCTTGAGATGCTGGTCAACCGGACGCGATCCGATTGCACAGCCACCCGGCAGGGAAACCTGAGCACTGCCATAACGGGCTACCAATGGCCCAAGCACTAAAATAGAGGCGCGCATCGTTTTAACCAGCTCATAAGGTGCAAACTGATTATTTAAGGTAGAGGTATCTGCCTTGACTGTATCACCACTGTAGCTGATGCTAATTCCTAGACCGGCAATCAGTTCTACCAGCGTATTTACATCTTTTAAGTTAGGAACATTGGTCAGTGTAATAGGTGTTTCGGCAAGAATAGTGGCGGCAAGTAAAGGTAAAGCTGCATTCTTTGCACCCGAAATACGTACTTCACCCTGGAGCTTGATACCGCCATTAATTACAAATTTATCCATTTAAGTCTTAAGCTCCAAACAGGCTTGCTTTGCGCCACTCTTCTTTGGTCATTGCGCGAATAGTGACCGCGTGCACTTCTCCGCTCGCGATATAGGAATTTAGAGGAGCATATACTGCCTGCTGACGAGCAATTGTACGTTTACCTTCAAACTGATCATCAACAATACGAAGATCAAATTTTCCCGCCTGTCCGCTCACAGCAACTTCTGCCTCTGGAAAAGCAGCTTGTAGAATCTCAGTGAGCTGTTCACTATTCATTGTAAAAACCTCTTGTAAGACTGACGGTGTAAAAACCAGATATATTACTATAACTCTAAAGGAATAATGCAGTTGGCCTGTAAAATTTACACATGAAAAAAAGAGGTATTAAACCTCTTTTTTAAACTGTTTCGTTAAATTGCTAAAGGTTGATAACTACATTGCAACTTTCTATGTTTATAAAGCTGTCTTTTTATTTTTTCTGATAATTTTTTAATAGAAGTATACATATCATCTGCACAAGCCTGTGCAAATAGCTCAATTCCAGGTAAACGGATAATCGCTTCAGCCTTATGGTTAGCACTACCTTTTTTTGAACGCTTGGTAACTTCATGATCTTTACTAAGCTTGACCTGCATACTATTTACCTGGTCAAGATGCTGAGTCAGCTGATTAAACTTGAAACGGATATCCTGCTCTATTGCAGGGGTAATCGTTAAATGGTGGCCACGAATGGTAATTTGCATAATTCTATTCCTCACCTCGTTTCAGGCTTTAAAGTCAGAACAGGGATAGTCTAATGACAGAAAATAGAATTCTGTTAAATTATATCAAACCATTCCTGCCGCTCCTCTAAATCAAAATGAAAGTTTCACTATGCTGTCATAATGAACTATTAGAATAGCTCGACTAAAAACTAGATCAAGACCTTTCGGTCAGAAGACGACGGAATATTTAAAGATTCACGATATTTTGCTACTGTCCTACGTGCTACATCAATCCCTTCTTCTTTAAGTAAATTCGTAATGGAATTATCAGACAAGGGTTTACGGGGATTCTCATTTGAGACTAGTTTTTTAATCATGGCACGAATTGCAGTTGAAGAAGCCTCGCCCCCTGAGGTGGTGCCTACGTGACTTGAAAAGAAATACTTAAGCTCAAACAGGCCACGTGGAGTCAGCATATATTTGTTACTTGTGACCCGGGATACAGTTGACTCATGCAGCTGTACTTCTTCAGCGACCTCTCTCAAAATGAGGGGTTTCATGCCCTCTGCCCCAATTTCAAAAAAAGTCCGCTGATGTTCAACAATACAGCTGGCTACTTTTAATAAAGTTTTATGCCGCTCATCAATACTTTTAATAAAATTTTTTGCCTCATATAACTGATCTTTTAAATAATTATTATCGGTACTTTGATCAGCGCGCCGAATCATACCAGCATAAAAAGAATTAATACGCAGTTTAGGTAAAATATCGGTATTTAGCTGAACATGCCAAATCTGGTCCTTCTTAGATACAATTACATCAGGAATCTGATAATTAGATGATTCATCCTCAAATTCTATACCGGGATAAGCTTTTAAAGTTTTAAGCATATTAATTGCTGACTTTAAACGTTCAGTATTCAACCCTGTCTGTTTTAATAGCTTGCCAAGATCATTAGCAATCAGTAAATGATAATGCTCCAGCAATATCAAAGCATCCTGAATAACTGGCACAGAGGATAAAGCTTCAAGCTGAATCCTAAGACATTCTGCCAGATTACGTGAGCCTGCACCCAAAGGATCAAGCCGCTGAATATGCTTGAGTACCACATAAACCTCATCATCCTCTACTTCTTCTTCATGACCCATTTCTGCAAGTAAATTCTGAACAGAAGCAGTAATTTCTTCAATTTCAGCTTCAAGAAAGCCTCGTTGGTCTAAAGAATCAACTAAACAATAGGCAATTAACTGATCAATCTGGGAAAAATGTAAAAGGTTAATTTGCTCAAGCAAATGCTGTTTTAAACTTAAAGATTTATGATTATTGTCCTCTTGTTCCTGAAACTCAGGAATCTCAAGCGCGGTAGACTGGTGAATATAAACTTCATCCCAATGAGTATCTACTGGTAGCTCTTCAGGTAAATGATCTGCATTTAGACTCTGATCAAGCTCATGAATATCTGTATTATTAGAATTTGATAGGGTAGAAATTGAATTTTCATCATCTATTTGTTCAAGTAAAGGATTACTTTCTAACTGAAGCTGGATTTCTTGTTCGAGTTCCAAACTAGATAACTGAAGTAAACGGATGGCTTGTTGTAATTGGGGAGTAAGGGATAAACTATTTGCAACTTTAAGCCCAACCGACAACTTCATAATATCCCATCCTTACTTTATCATATAAAATTAATGCAATTTTTATGCCTCTTTTAATTTTTATAGCATATTTTTATTATAAAACATACAATTTATTTTTTAGGATAGCCAGCTAATTAAAAAATTTTAAACTCTTAAGCAGCTTAAATAGATCAGCTATTGCCAGCACTGCTATGGCTAACTCTCTTTCTTTTTTAAATCCCACGCATAAAAAAAGCCCCCTCACATGAGGGGGCTTTTTGGAATAATGAGCTGGCGATGACTTACTCTCACATGGGTAACCCCACACTACCATC
>ERZ501024.100-NODE-100-length-31142-cov-132.675491_pt1 | contig 31142 bp, 28 predicted proteins | sample MGYA00248893_ERZ501024 | MGnify/ENA primary metagenome ERZ501024 (study PRJEB25958, sample SAMN03398501) | human skin metagenome | study: EMG produced TPA metagenomics assembly of the Human Skin Microbiome Metagenome (human skin metagenome) data set. | reverse complement strand
AAGAAAGCAGAATCCTGATAGGATAAGGGTTCTGTGAAATTTGTCGTGTACAGAGCTTATATTTTAATATCTCAATATTTTTAAGTTTAATCATAAATATTTCTCCCTAAAATTAAATATATAACATTGATAAAGATTAACAATTTCATTGTTTCTAAGCTTACTATTGAATAGCCACCAAAATTCTAGACACACATAACCATCTTTTGATGGGCCTTTTCATAATCTAATGGAGAACGCTGACCATTGGAACCATGTCTGCGTTTTGAATTGTAGAACATCTCAATATATTCAAAGATATCGGACCTTGCTTCAGTTCTTGATGAATATATTTTCTTCTTGATCCTCTCTCGCTTTAACAGCTGAAAAAAGCTCTCAGCAACAGCATTACCATGACAGTTTCCTCGTCTACTCATACTGCTTTCAAGATTATGATGTTTGAGAAATGTTTGCCATTCATGACTGGTGTATTGGCTGCCTTGGTCAGAATGAATCAGGACTTTGTTCTTTGGGTTTCTTCGCCACAAAGCCATCAATAACGCATCTAAAACCAGATCTGTCGTGATTCTGGATTTCATAGACCAGCCAACAACAAGACGTGAAAACAGGTCAATCACAACTGCGATATATAGCCACCCTTCATGAGTACGGATATCTTGCGAAGCAGTGCTTCTCATGTCAGTCACCCACAGCTGGTTGAGCTGAGTTGGATTAAATTGTCGATCTAAAGTGTTTGCGGCAACGACAGCCGGAGCACCAGCGTGAGCTCTAGGTTTACGATAACCGCGCTGAGATTTAAGACCATCTGCTTTCATCAGCCGATGTACTCGATTAATCCCACAACTTTCACCAACATCTTTCAAATCACAGTGAATCTTGCGATAGCCGTAGATACCAACAGATTCCAGCCAGAATCTGTTTAATCAATCCTGAAAGCTGTTGCCGTTTCCGCGCAGTTTTACTGGTGGGTTGCTTTAACCATGCGTAATAACCACTGTGATGAACATCTAAAGTTGAACATAAACGACGAACAGGCCATATATGCTGATTGTCCCGAATAAAGGCGTACCTCATTTGGACTGGCTTGCGAAGTACACCACGGCCTTTTTTAATATGTCCCTTTCTTCAGTAACCCGTTGCAGCTCTTTTTTTAACTTTGCTAATTCTGCCCTTGGATCATTAGATTCTGTGATCTTGGGCTGCTGTGGATCATAACGTTTAATCCAGGCATACATACTATGGGTGGTGGTTCCCAAACGTGCAGCAACTTCGGCCACACTATGGCCTTTCTCAGTAACTTGCTTTACTGCTTCAATTTTGAATTCTTCAGGGTATCGTTTACTGCTCATAAGCACCTCGTTAATTAGCCATTTTATCTAACTAAAAGGTGTCTACAAAATCGGTGGCTATTCACCCTTTTTTACCCAAGTAAATTTCAACAACTAAAGATTACTACTGTAATCTTTAGTTACGTAAGTGTCCGCTAGCGAATCCATTTAAATACAAGCTAGTACAATTAAACAATTAACAAATCTTTCTCGATGTCATTTTCCGCACTCATTTCAGATTCGTCATCTACCCACACTTTGTGTTCTACATCTTGAATTAAGCTACTCATTCCATGTGTAGGTTTTATGCCCATTGCATCAAGTTTTTCCTTTAATGACATAATCATATTTTCACGTTCAATGAACCAACTCGATGCAAAGCATCTCCAGAATGTCCATCCTGCGCGTTCTAAAGCACGTTGACGAGTCATGTCATCATGCCATTGTTCTGGCCCATGATAGCTATCACCATCACATTCAACAGCCAAACGCTGATCACCATCTGACTCAACGACTAAATCGATTCGATAGCTTCCAACCTTAACCTGTGGAGTAACTGTGTAACCCATTTCATGGAGTGTCGTAAATACAGATTTTTCAAACTCCGATTCACACAAATCTAATTTTGCTTCAAATGATGCTTTTTGATCTTCTTGCAAATCATAAAAATGATTGAGTAAATTCAGCCTTAGATCTTTTGGAGATATATGATCACGACTCACGGAATGGACGAGATACATCCGTTCACGAGCACGGCTTGCAGCCACGTTAAATCTCTGTTCATGATCGGATCGACTCAAAGCATGACAATTCTGAGGATCTGCTACCATAGATAAGAAAATAATATCTCTTTCTGCACCCTGAAATGCTGAAGCATCCCCACAAGCAAATTGAACTTGGGTAAGAGTCCCTGCACCAAATTCATTCAAAGCTTCTGATTGAATGAACTCAGCCTGCGCCGGTCCCAACAATGAGATCACACCGATTGATCTATTTGCGTATCGTTCATCTTTAAGAAGAAGTTTCATTTCCTCAATAATTGCTTTCGCTTCTATTCGATTAATATGTTTGCTATTTTTAGATTCTCTATACCCCTGCGGTGTATAAATTGCGACTAAAGCTGGACTTAACTGCTCAGATTTCTTCGATAATCGCATTGGCTTAATACGGTTACCATAAAAGTTTTTATTGCTGTAACTAATGATCGCAGGATGACAGCGGAAATGCTCTAGAAGCATCACACTTGACTCATAGATAGAAGAAGCCATGTCGTATAAAGACATATCTGGTGTTAAATATGCAGCATGTGGCTGACCATGTAGATAACGATTTCTTAATACATCAATTTGAGCACTTGCTAGACCGACATTACTCGGAGAAACTTGTTTATTATCCCCCACTACTAATAATTTTTTAGCACGCATTAAAACAGGTAATACGTCAATTGATGATTGTGATGCCTCATCCACAATCACTAAGTCAAAGAGGCCTAATTCAGCAGGCATAGATTCAGATACCTGAAGATGTGACATGACCCAGCAAGGAATAGCTGCTGTTGCCTCTTTAAGGGCTACTTGAGCATCTTTTCTATAACGTGGAGCATTCTTACCTGTCCCTTTTCCATAGTGTTGTACAGCAATTTTATAACGCTGTAATGCAACTAAAATTTTGTCTGAGGCATTTTCCTTTAATGCCAGCCATGTCTTGTTTGCTGCCAATTGAGCGTAATTTTGAGATAGATTCTTCTCGTGAATACGACGGTGCTCATACAAATTTTCAATTTGACTTGTATTACTGATGGCTATTACAAAAATCTCAAGACGTTTCCATTCCCAAGCCTCTAGCAATGTATTACGTAATACAGGATCTTCAATTTCTTCAGCGTACGGAACTTCCAGAATATGTTTACTAAGAATCAAAGCATTTGTTTTACTCAATCTAATACTGGCGGATTTAACTCTTTCAAAATCTTCTGTTAGATCTTTTAAATGTGATAATTTTTTTAATAGATCAGCATAATCTCCAAGTTCACTTTCATGTAATGAATCGGAATCAATCTGAGATACAATTTTTTTTAACTGATTTGATATTTTATTACCAAACTCTGATAAATAAAGGATTTGATCAGCCAGTTGTTGTTGATAGACTTCTAAATTAAATATTTTTAACTTCTGCCCTAACAATTGAATCAAGTCATCAATATTTTTAGGTAATCCGTAGAAATCAAAAGATTTAGCTCTCTTAAAAGCTTTTAAATAATTCGTATTAAATAGATCCAAATATTTATTTTTCAAATCTAGGCATTTTTGGGTTCTACTGATGAGCTGCGTGAACTCTTTTAATATTTCATCGATATTACGATTATTTAACTCAATTAAAGGAATGTCTAATTGTGCTGCAATACTATTCCATTTGCTCATAAAGATGTTAAGAGTCTGCTTTCTATCAAGATATTCTTTAAGTCTTTTCCATTCATCTGATGTATCAGGATATTTTCCAGAAACTTTAATTGACTTAAAAAGGTCTTGTAATTCAGCAGTACCAAAATGATACCAATTAAATGGCTTACCTGTATCAACAGCACGTTGAACAGCTTGATATTCTTTTGAGTTTGGTTGTATCTCAAAATTCAGCTCTATGGGATCAATTAGTAGCGTTTTCCTGTATTCCAATAAAGGCTGAACTTCTTGAATAAGGTTACTATAGATATCAAGTTCCATAGCCTTATCTTCTGCATTTATCTTCTTGAAATAGCTCAATAACCATGGTTCTGCTTGATCAAGAACAAAGTTTAGATCTTCTAGATAAATCTTCAACCAATCTCTTAGCTCATTAATTTCTGATTCAGAAATAGTTTCCTTGAAATTATGTAGGTCATTTTGCTTTAAGAATTCCTCAATCTCATCTTTTTCTTTTAAGAACTCACTTAATTTCTTCAGGCTCGCCGAATCTAACAGCTTTTCAGGAGCTGGTAGAGGTCCATAATTTATGTATGGTAAGTTTGTACCTATTTTCTTCCTTGAGTCTCTCAATTGAATCAACTCAATCTGGGAAAAAGGAAACTGGTCTTTTTCCTCCAAAGTTAATTGGTCGGTAAACCATTCGCAGGATACTCTACTTTCTAATACCGTTTTCACGATATCCATAGGTAATTTTTTATTACCATCTACTTCAATATTCTGATAATGCTTTTCTGCAAAGTTATATATTTCTCGATCAATCAAAGCCATTTCATGATGGTTATGATCTATTTGATGTTTTAGAACTTCGATCGTTTTTCGAACTTCTGCAACATTCATTTGGGTAATTTTTTGCACAATCAAATCGATTGAAGATTCAAGCTGATTTTTACTTTCTTTGCTTGAACCAATGCGACTGACTACCAAAGGCTTTAATTCATCAGGAATCTTTTCATGTACTGTTTTAAGGACATGTGACTGCTGTGCAGTTACCAGTACTTTTTTACCATTCGCCAAATAGTGACAGATAATATTGGCAATACTATGTGTTTTACCTGTACCTGGTGGACCTTGCACCACTACACCACTGCTGATTAGCAGATTCTGGACAATAGTAATTTGTTCTTTGTTATAAGGCAGCGGGAAATAAAGCTCTTCAACTTTTGATCCGAATCCCTCAGTACCAGAACGCCCTCTAAAACTATAAGTCTCTTTTTGATTAATATCGCTTTTTAATTCTGTCACTAACGATAAAGGTTGTTCAGGTATAGCCACTGAAGGGTCATTAAGTTTAGTTTTTAATAACTCAATGTCATCGCTTAAAATAGAATTTCTTTTAGGACGACTAAACAGTACTGATGTTAATGTCACCGTTAGATTTTTGGATGGTATAGCCCTATTTTCTGCCTCAACAATTGCTCCTTTTGAAAAAATATTCGCGACGAAGGCATTAACTATATCAGAGTAAGTTTCCCCTTCAAATAGGCGTAATGAGCGACCATTATTTAAGTTTTCTTTTAAGGTTACTTTTACTTGTCCTGAAGTAGGCAGATCATCCTCTAATAAGATGGCATCCATTTCTATATTGGCACGTGTATCTTTGGCACCTACACGTATTAATCCATTTTTTTCTATCTCCATTTCTAACGGGATAGTAATAAGAGGATATGAGTAAGATTTTTGAGTCGTTGGAAGTACCCAGTCAACTAAGCCAAAGCCTGCAACAATTTCTTCACCATCGCCTGTTCCACCTAAATTAATCGCGGTATTCCATGAGAATAATTTATCGTAAACAACAATAGATTTTTTAATCTCATCGTTATTTTGTTTCCAATCTTTCCAAATATTTTGATAACTTTCGAATTCTTTGAATAGCTTCTGAAGTAGGTCAATTTTAGTAATCAAATCACATGCCACGCTACTGTAGGGCAAACGGAATTGATGAACTCCTTTAAAAAATACAATCTTATTTAAACTAGAAAAATTAACAGTGGGTTCTTTTTCGGCATCAACATGAATATAGGAAGAGAGTATTTGAGATGGTTTCGGCATCGATTGAAGCTGTAATCGTTCAATTTGAAACCACCAATCGTCATCATTCAGAATTTTTAAGCCACGAAGTTTTTCTAGATCATGAGAATAAAATCTATTACCACTCATTTCATATTGAATTTTTTGAGTATCCTCAGCTTGATGAGATACATAATCCAACAATTGAATCAGTTTATTTTTAACAATATTATTTAATTCAAGTTCAGAGTTCATCATTGGTCTTTCTAAATTTTTAACTGACGGGATTATAGCTAAAGACCAGCAAAAGGCTTCATTTTGTGAAAATATATCTTGATTTTGATATAAAAAAGCATTCACTTCTTTCTTTTCAATACCAAGAGTTTTAGCAATTTCTCTAGCAGTAAGTTTGGGCTGTTTAACCAAAATAGCTGTTATTAAATCCTTCATGTGATTCATATTTCCTAATCATTTCAAAAGCTTTTCTCTTTAACTGATTTATACAGAATCAACTCAACCCACACCCAGAGCTTTAAATACCGCATCCACCGGATCTGCATAAAAGCTGGTCTGGAACTTGGTAAACAGTTCTACAGGAATCGTTGGGATATCTGCCGCACTACTCATTGGCAAAGCAACCTTCTTGGCACCCGCATCAAAAGCAACTTGCAGACATTCGGCAATACTTTCCACCGGTGTCACAGAACCACCCAAGCTTATATCACCCAGTACCACCATCTGACTTTGTACCGATCGTCCTAACAGGCCAGAAGCGAAAGCTACTAAACTTGGCAGAGCAAGATGACTGAGTGGTCCGGTGTTCTGTAATTCAACCACATGTAAGTGGAAGTCATGTTCCATCACCTTACTGCCACCCGAGATTCGAGATGCATTGGCCTTGAAGTAGTCAAATGCGACCTTGACCTGCTCCTTGGCACTGCTTGAATTCCATAAGCCTGATGTCGCCAGCTTTCCTGAACCTTTGGTGACTTGAAGTTCTAAGCGGTATAACCCTGGCATGCCTTTATTACTGAGCCCGATGGTATATAAGAAACCTGGCTTGGCTGGACCTTCGGGAATCAGTCCACCTCCACCCTGCTCTTTGACTGAAACAAAGTGCTCTTCAAGCGTGTCATTATCGATGTAGCTGAAATGCACATCATAGAATTCCATGCCACCAATTTTTTTCAGCTGTTCTTTGACCCGACGACGTACCTGCAGGGCATATTCCAGACACTGGCGTACATCTTCTTTATTAAACTGACCGTGTGGGTAGAGCAACTTCATCAATCCGGAAACCGTCTTGCGAACGGCGATCACATCACGTTGATTCAGGTTGTTGCCGAGTTTGAAGTACTTCTCAATGGCATCTGCAAAGCTACGCTTACGCATTTCCCGGAAGAACTCAGCTAGATAATCAACGATCAATCCATAACGGTTGGTGAAGAACTCCGGGCGCATCTTCGGAATTTCCCAGCCGGGGATATAAGCATGAAAACGATCGAAGAATGCCGAATCGATCATGGCTTCAGGGAAAGGTGCCAATAGATGGCTGGTTTTGACCAGGGATTCCACGCTTTGGTTGATATTACCCACAAAAACCATTGAAGCAGAGGCTTCCATCTGTTCGCGGCCACGGGCAAAAGACCCTGAGGCCATGTAATCTTTCATGATCTGTACGCCATCTTTGTCCTTAAAGGAAATACCGGCGACTTCATCAAAGGCTACCACATCCCATAAGCCAACCAGACCAATACGGCGGCTACTCATGTTATAGAATAGGTTGGCGACAGTCGTTTGCCCACCGGAGACTAAAATACTATTCGGTGAACATTCTTTGTAAATATGGCTTTTCCCGGTACCGCGTGGTCCCAGTTCACAAACGTTATAGTTATTTTCAACGAACGGAACCATACGTGCTAATAGCTGCCATTGCACGTCCTCTTTTAGCGAAGCCGGTTCCATGCCGATCGAACGGATTAAACTCTCGCGCCACTGATCAGTGCTTAATGCTGCTCTTCCACTGAAGAGTTCATCCATATTCATATTCGGCATTTGAATCGGCTTGAGTAGGCTCACACCAAATGGAGAATTTGACTGTCCTTCATCAAAATAATAACTGAGTGTTGCAATCACCCAGATACCACCAACGAGTAATTTTTCATACTCTTTGACGATGCCTGCCGAAATCTCAGCATCTTTAATACCTAGATTACTGAAAGAGGCTTCGTATTTGTCCTTACGCTCATTCAGCTTCACGGTAACTCGGTCAATGACCTTATAACTGCCACGTTCACGAACCAGGGATTTTACTTTCTCCGCTTCATCCGGGCGGACATAATTCTCTGCCAGAACGGTCTTTACGTTACGCAGCCCCTGTTCAATGATCTCAGGGTCATCCGAGGCACAGTAAATCCCCAATAGGTACTCGAGCACATAGACAGGGACATTGGCCCCTTCTTTGATCAGTTTAGTCAGATCCTTACGTACCACCCGCCCAGCAAAGTGTTCATTCAGCAGCTGATCCAGTTCTTTATCGTTAGCAGATTCCATGTAGGCTACGCTCTATCGTTAATTCGTTATCAGAAGAAGTCATCGGTAAATGCCAGATCAATGCTGACCTTATAGCGCTGCATTTCGATATTCAGGTCTTTGTCCTTCAGCACCAAGAAGTAATCTTTCTTACGGTCAAAATCAGTGCCAGACAAAGACAGTCTGACCTGTTTTACCCGTTCCGCAATAGAGTCGGTACTGCTATCAAAGGTCAGAGTTTCTTCACTGGAAACTTTGACATCCCCATCATAAATGGCAATCGACAGGGTTACTGGCATGACCAGTTCACTGACAGCTTCAGTTTGCATCAAATCAAACTTCTGGATGTTATTGACCATCTTCAGCGTAGATTTGGTAGAAATGACCTCAACTTTACGCTTGGTTCGCTGTCCAGCCTTTTCACCACGTAGCTGTTTCACTGTCAGTACCGGCACCACAATTTCCTGAGGCATGATGCCGCCATGCACGAAACGTGAACCTCCTACAAAATGGAAACGGTTTGCCCCTTTTGGAATCCAGAAATCAGTCGCAGATAATGTACCTGCCGTAGCTTGGGTTGAACCTTTCCAGGCTTCTTTGCTCACTGGCAAACCATGTCCGATCACATAACGCTTCTTGCTCTTCAATACATTGGCAGGTTTTTCAGTCAAGATAGAACGATCCGCAGATTCCAGTTTACTTTGCTGGAACAAGAACCCATGGTCAGCTGTGATCAACAGGGTAGAAATATTGAAATGCAGTAAGATTTTACGGCTTAGCTCGGTCAGCTCTTCAATGGCATGTTCCACGGCCATAAAAGTTTCTGATTCTGTCGAGACGCTGTCACCGCGTGCATCAATGACGTTATGATAAACATAAATCAGATCATGGTCTTTAAGTGCTTCACGGCCTTCATCACGCGACCAGCCTTTTACCGTTTCAGCGGTCACGGCTAGACCATTATAGGCTGCCAGAATTTTGGATCGTGCTGCAGTTCCTTTGCTGGACTGTCCATCTACTAAAACATCATCCCCTGCACTCTCTTTGTACTCCAAAGTCTGGTGTGGCAGTAATGAGGCCATGCCGAGTGTGGTATAACTTGGCACAACTCCCAGCTGTGAAGACAAAGTCGCTTCTGAATAACGCTTTTCATTGATACGATCACACACCTCTACTGCAGCTTCATAGCGGAAAGCATCACTGATGATCACTACAATACGGCGTTTCGTTGCAGAACCCAGTAGGGGTCTGACATGGGTATCATAGAAGTTCTGCTGATTTGGGATATCTGCTATTTTCCAGACATTCAAGCGTTGTTCAGCTTCAATCCGCTCTCCCCAGTTGCGCGCCAGGTAATCGATAAACCAGTAGGAATAGCAATTTTCGATTTCTTCATCGAGTTTTTTCAGGATATCGACATGAGCTCGTTGTGAGGCTGTACTGTAGTGGCGATAGGTCATATCAAAGCGATACAACTCCTGCTCGTAGGCTTTATACAAGGCTTCACTGGAGTCGAAATAGAACCCGGAATCAAACTGCTGTCGCAGGCTGAACAGGTCAATGGCTGCCTGCAACGCTGTATAGACCGTGCGATATTTACGGCGTGTTGCATCATCCTTATGTTTGGAAGCCCAATAGCCATCCAGACGGGTAGAAATAATCGTTCTGAAATGTTCCAGTTCAGCTTGGGTTGCTGCAGGGATATGACTGGCCAAATCAACAATAATCTTTTGTTCAATCACTTCAAAGGTCATGACATCGAGCAGCTGTTCCAGATCAAAAGCCCCGACCTTCTCCTGGATCCGCAGTGCATTGGCCACGGTCTGGGAGAGTGTATCGAAGGTTGGGTAGTATTTGGAGCTGTCTCTCCAGCGTGACAAAAAGGCTCTAGCCGTCGCACGTGAACTGACAGATGACATCACCAGTTCTTGAGCCCATAGCGGTATATCGCCCAGGCTTTCACAGAAACCTGTGCTCATCAACCGGATAAAGAACGTACCGAGCTTGAATGGTGCTTCCCCATTCAATTCTTCAACCGATGCTGGATAACCAATTTCCGTCTGTAATGCGGTAATTAAAGCTGGCACCAGTTGGAATTTTTCCAGTTCAGCAAAGGATTCCGGATTGACTTCCAGAGCCAGGTTCTGCTGTACCACTTCATCTGCCAGTGCCAGAACGATATGCATGAGTTCGACACTGTCAGCCTTGACCACAGCTGCAATCATAGCCATGTCCAGATCCTGTGCATCTGCATCAGACTGGATATAGCGTTTTAAGGTGCTCAGACGGGCTTTGGCTTTGAGGAATTCTTCACGTTTAGCCAGATGTTCTCTTAAACTTTGTTGCTGTAGCCCAAGCTCATTAAAGATAATCGAGAAACGATCGGCATAGAAACTGCGAGAATATAGCTTAATGTCCAGTAGCCAGTCTTTTTCGGTTTCAGGCTCTGGACTTGGGAAATACAGCAAGTATTTACCCTGCTGATCCTCAAGTTCCAGTTTGAGCTTGATCGCCAAACTCGACTCTTCTGCCATATTTAGAATATGGACATCATTCAGCTTTAGGGCTTTGATTTCTTCAGTAAATGACTGTTCTGCATCGTACCAAAAGACAATCCGATGCTGTTCAGTATAAAAGGCTTGTTCCAGACCTTGTTTTAGTTGATCTAAATTCATGGCTTACTATCACCCACAATGTCTTTAATTTCTTTAACTTGGCCAATCATTTCTTTTAAGTTTTGAATTGAAGACACCCCCTCTTTTTGCTGCTCTACTTTTTGTTTGCTGGGTGGCATATATATGGTTTGCACAGAATCCATAATTAACTTGTCTTGATTAGCAGTCTCTTTTAATTGTTCTGCATAAGAATTAACTGTAAGTGCAACTGCGGACTTAAATGCATACTCTTCCTGAAAGTTACGCTCTTTGGTGTATTGAGAAGTCGTAAAGAAAAACAATCCCAATACAGGCAAGGTTTTTATTGAATTTATTAAAAGCAACTGCCAGCTAATCGATGCAGGATCAACTCCCCAAAATAGATAGACGATCCAAAAAGCGGATACTAGTGCTATAGTAGGAATACTCCATTTCCAAAATTTAATTGAATCTGTTAATTCAGTTTTCCTTTGCTTAAACGTTTCAAACAGAGATGCACCAACTTCTCTACCTATTAGATCATCTAGATATTGATTCCGTTGTTCAAAGTATGCGTGTTTGCTCTCTACAAAGGTAAGCTTAGATTTGAAATCCTGTTTAAGAGTTTCAAAATCATTTTTTTGTTCTAAAATATTTTGCTCTATGTTCTCAAAAGTCGTTTTTAACGTTTGTAATTGTGCACGTGTCTCGATCAACAGTTGATCTGAATCCGCTTTTTTCTCTTCAGATGCCTGTAATAAAGAATTTATTTTTTCAATTAAGACCGCAGCCTGACTCTGCAGATTAGTAATTTCTGATGAGTGATTTCGACTCGCAGTTACTAACGCCTCTATTTCACTTAATTCACTTCTTTTTACGGAAGTAAAAGAATCCAAATCATCTTTGCTAGTTTCTAGTACTTTCAACAAAGTCTCTAATCGTTGTGATGTGGCTTCTAGATGAGTAGAGACTAACTCGATACGTTCTTTATCTTGCTGAACAGAGAGTTCCGAACTTCGAAAATATTTCCGTTTACTTTTCTCCCAAAACCCATTTATTGCCTGGTAATGAATTAAACGATTAAGATGTAAAACCGCAGCAGGGAAATTTCGATTATTAATATTTTGTAAATAACCAGCTAGATCTTGATTTAAATCTGCACCACCATATTCATTTTGAAATTGATAACTATATGGTAAAGCTTTAGCAAATACGGTATCGATCTCTTCTTTAAATTGGTTGAAAACCTTATTAGATGCACTGAGAAATTCTTGTGCTGTATATTCACCAATCTGAACATTGCTTAGGTCTGATATATGAGAATGCTGTTGAGCAAGAATATTTGAAAGCCCGAGCGCATAATAAGCTTCAATATGTATCTTTACCTGATCAATTTGAGCTTTATTCATTCTGTTTTATCACCCGTAATCGCTTTAACTTCAGCTAACAAGTCCCCAAACTTGCCGTAGTTTACTTTCACCCCATCATCGAGATCTAACGTAATACGCTGATCGGCATAGTGACGTAATTTTTCTTCAAAAGTACTCAGTTCAGCCTGTTGCTTATGCAAGTCTTGCAGTTTTTTCTCGATACGTTTGATTTCAGCCGCAGAGTCACTGCTTTCTTTTGTTGTTTCCAGAGAATTAGCATAAGCAGCCATTTTGGAAATCAGCGGCATGACGTATTCGGTACGCATACGCGCCAAAGTGCTTTCGTTATAGCGGTGCAAGTACACCAATGCCTGGAAAGCGCCTTGTTTACCACTGCTGAATAACCAGTAGATCGGGCGCTTTTTATAGGTCTGCATGTGGTCTTTATAAAACTTACTAGCAAGATAACGGCGGATCGTGTCTTCCGCTGTTTCGTTGGCTTTTTTGTCCAAGCTTTCTGCCAACCACTGCATATTGGCATCCAGTGTATCTTTACCCCACACTGCAGTTAAGAACTCTCGAATACGGTGCGTTGCATCGTCTTCAAACCAGTGCATTTCAGTCAATGGAATAATGCCGTCAGCATCGGCTGGGAATTTCAGATAACGGTTGGCATCGAAGTCTTGATTGCCTGCATGGGCATAGATCAAACCTGGTTCATCTAAGCTATAACGTCCCATCATGCAGCCAAGTACATAAGACACTAAACGTTGGCTGTCTTTTTCACGGTCGGCACGGGTTAAAGTGATTTGCTCATCAGGAACATCTGGCGTTAATTCATCCTGTAAACCATAAGCATCAATAAACAGCTTATTGTTTTCTTCTTCTAGACGTTTCATTTCTGCCACAGCGTCAGCATTTTGCTGTTGCCATGTGTTAAACGCTTGTTCTAGGTTTGACTGCTGCGTACGAATGATTGGGTTTTGAGTAAAGTCCCATGAGGTTTCGTATACATTCCAGTCATCTCTTGCAAATTTAATCATCTCCTCTACATTTTCTCTTGCCTGATTTGAGGCTGAGAAAGGAACATAAGGCAATTGAGAGATTACACCTGCTGTTGTATTCATAGTAGGATTTATTATTATTTTCAAAAATTCTAGTACAGGTGAATTCATAAGTCCTATAATTTCAAGGAGTTCATTATTTCTAGCAAATAAACTATCAGCTGCCTGATCAAAAATATAACCATTATCCATATAACGTACACTAAATGTCCCAGAGCCAATCATTGACCAAGATATGCCATTTCTAAAATAATATTGAAGATTTTTTATTGTTCGTGTTGGGCTACCATATAATTTTTTTGCAAGCGCAAACATTTCTTCACCATCATTTTCCCAGTTAACTAAATACTCATTATTTCCATACCATTTTCTAAATTCTCCACCTTTATTATACGGGAACCACTTTTTATTAGAATTTTTCGCATCTTCCCTATTTATAGAACCAAATGCCATTTTTTGATTGCTAACTTCTGCCCATCTTCTAATGAACTTATTATTATCATTTGTTGCCAACCCACGACGTGGTTCTGAAATCTCTCCTAAAAGCTTATTTCCAGAAAATAAATTTCGAGTCTGTATATTTACCCAATAAGCAATAGGACTACCAGGAATTTTCTTAAAATCATCTTGAATCGTAGAGTCAAAACGATTAAGTCCTGATCTTAGTTCTGATTCTTTTTGATCCTGCCCTGTATCTACAAGTCTAAAAAATACTGGCTTAAATCCATTTATATGTTGCCCTTGCATCACAAAAGCTGTTGTTTGTACGACTTCCCCTGATATTTCAGGAAATGCTCGAGCACCTAAATGTGCCATGGTTTGAATTGTACGATCTTGTAATAACTTTTCACGCATCGCTTCATAAGATGACAAGAACATCCAGCTTTGCATGGTTACCATACTGTTAAAACCACTTTCTTTACACCATCCAAAACCACGTTCAATAAACATGGCAAATAGATCTGACTTGCTGTCAGGGAATTTCTTCTTGGCAAAATCTTTTAAGGCTGTATTCATGCCTTTGCCACCCATATACGGCGGATTCGCAATCACAGCATCATATTGCTTTGCTAATAAATTCGCTTGCTGCACTAAAGGTAATAACTCCTGTGCTGACTGCTGTGCAAAAATATCCCCTGACGCTAATGCTATATTGAGCTTTGTTTCTAAATCAGGCAGCTTTTTAGCGAATACTTCAGGCACCTGAATCAAAGACCCAAAAGTTGAAGCATGTTCAAATAATTCTAGCAATTCTTTTAAATCCGCCTGCGCAATACCAGTGTTTGCCAAATCCTGACTCAATGCGTCTAAACGTTCAGGTTGGCTGTCTTGCAACGCAATAATATTCAGCTTCGGTGGATTGCTAAATAAACGGCGGTCATCCTCACGCGCTTTCATCAGCAGTGCAAAACTGGCCAACTGTGCCGCACGGGTATCAATATCAATGCCGTACAGGTTGTTTTCCAGAATCAAACGTGGAATATCACGGCTGCGGTAACCACGTTCTAAATAAATGGCTTTCAGGCAATCATAGGCTTCCACCAGAATATGCCCCGAACCACAGGCCGGATCTAGCACCGTAATGCTTTCAGGGTTTAAAGTATCGCCATCTTCACTAATACGAACATCAATCAGCTGTTTCAGCTGTGCATTGACCTCATCCGTTTGTTCAGCGGGTTGAATATAATATTCCCAATTATTGGCCAGCGTACTGTCAGGCTGTGCCATCATCCATAAACGGCCAACACTGTTCTGTACCAGATATTTTACAATCCAGTTCGGGGTGAATAACTGTGTCGCGGCAGGAATGTCCTCACTCTTGACGACTTTACCAATCACCTGGTCTTTCTTTTCAGAAATATAGAACTGATACAGCCAGCCAATAATCTGTACATCCGACCAGTCTTCTTCTGGAATGCTGCTGACCAGATCACGGATCAAGGAATCGGTTTTGGTGAGGTTATCCGGTAACAGCAACTCAGATTCATCAGAAACCTGTTCAAACAATAATGGCATGACCTGATTCAATGCATGACACTGAGCCAGTAACAGCTCTCGGTACAGCTCTTCGTCTTTATTGCCATCCAGCTTGAGTTCAGCCACACGGCTAGCATCTAAACCCGGTAAGTCAATATCCAGACACTCTTCCAGAATCTGCGGCAAGCCTGCACTGCCATCGGCACTGCTCAGTACACGACGACCATGATCCAGCAAGCCTTTGCATTCCATGTAGCGAATCGCACAAAGACGGTTAAACCAGCTATAAGCGATATAATCGATGGTCTGCTCAAAACTGCTGGTTTGAATGCGCTTGATCAGCTTTTCACGCGGTTTCATTACTGACAGGGGAAAAACCTGATCGCCAATCAGCAACAAGTCGCCTTTCTGCTCTGTTGGTAAAGTGCGGTCTGCGGTGATGCCGTATTTGGCCGACTGCTTGCGCATGGCTGCGATAAAATCATTGCGTGCTTGCGGTGCGTATTTTTTAATATTACTGGTATTCATCTTTAAACCTTTAATTAATGACTGATGCCAATATCCCTAACCCGAGTTAGCGGATACGCACACGCTTTTTATCACTCACGATTTTTTTCAGTTCAGCTTTGAGTGCGTCTACAAACTGATCCACTGACTCTTCTGTTTCCAGATAGACACTGCTGGAGCTTTTGCTGTAAATGCTAGCAACATCAACTTCGACTACCGGTTTCGGTGGCACTACGGCTGTCACAGGCTGTACCGGACTCGCAGCAGGTGTTGATGTAACTGGGCTGGAGGTGGTTGCAGTGTTGGTTACACTCTCGGCTTTGCTCTGAGCCAGTTGTGCCGCTTTGGCCTGACGCTGGATTTCCGCCTGAACTTCGCTCTCCAGCTCATATAAGGCTTCATCAAAACGCTCCACGGCGGTTTGGGTTTGCAGCATATAGATGGTGGACAGGCTAGTTTCCACTTCAATATCCGTTTTCAGCAGTTGTAGTGGGCGTAATAGCTTGTTACTCAGCTCAGCGGTAGCGATGCCACTGTTTTTAATCTCGGCTTCTAACTGTTTGATCTTGTCATCAATTTGCTCTACCGCATGGCTACGCTTCTCACTCAACAGTCGCTCATTGACGCTTTCAACTGTGCGAACTAAATCAGCGATTTTATTTAACAGGCCGTAGGGCGATTCAAGGGTTGAAATATGATGTAATTCGGAGAGGGCTTTTTTAGCGAGCTCATCACTGCCCAGCGCCTGTTTGTTTTTCTCAAAATGACGTAAGGCCTGTTGCAGTTGTTGCCAGCTTGGCATCTGATTACTAAAGAATTCATGAATGTCACGATAATCTTCTTCCAGATCCAAATAGTCGTCCTTGTGATCAACCACGGCCTTAAAGAAATCGAAGCTGTCGCTATTCGCCAGCAGACGTTCCAAAGTCAGAATCAACTTTTCAATCACTTTCTTGCCTGGGAACTGTCCGACATCTGTTTTGCTTTTGTACGACTTAAAGTTGGCTAACCAGTTTTTAAAATGTTGGGTATAGAATTCAAATAGCTCTTTCTCTGTCGCTGGTCCCATAGCCGAGAATAGATCTTGGGTCAGTTGGCGTGCCTGTTTCAACACCTGATCATCAGTCTGGCGCTTTTTAATGATCGACACATCGCGTCGACGGCGGCTGTTTTGTAAAGGCTCAAAGGCATCTTTTAACTGCAAGCTGCCACCATTTAACTGCAGTGAAATCCGCCCCATTGCCGCCAGCTGACCTACCAGCAATAAAATCTCGGCATCTGGCCAGCCATAAGGGCGTTTAGCAAAACGATCCACCACATCCGATACCAGAATACGTTCTGTACCTGTTGCCCGCAGCGAGATGTACTGTTCCACTTCTTGTAGGGCTTTCGGATTCGTTTGACCACCATCCAGAGACAATCCGAGCTGCGCCATATCATCGACAGTCAAGACGGCGTTCAGTTCACGCCAGGCATCCTGCTGATAGACTTGCAAATAGCTCAGTTTGGTATAGGTATTTTCAAGCAGATAACGACACGCCTCATCCAGCTTGGTGGAAGGGCTAGAAGATGAAAGTTGTAGATGTTGACCCAAGGCATAACTTTCCGCATCTAGCAGCATTTCTTCAACCCGGGCACGCAGGCGTTTTTTACGCTCCTGATTCTCACGGCCACGGTCTGCCAGGATACGGCTGATATCCGATTGGGTGCCATCATCATTTAAGCGGATGAATTTATTGGTTTTCAGCCAGGTGCGCAGTTCATTAAAGAACTGTTTATCGTCTGCCAGTTTAAACAGCACTTGTCCTTCGTCCTGAGTACTTTTACCAATACAGTAAGCTTCAGTGTAGAGGTTGTATTCCGTATCAAGCGGAGAAATAATTTCAACTTTCAAATCGCTCTCATACTTCCCATCCAGGCTATGGCTATCTAGGAAACGACCAATCTGATAGTCCATCTTGTTGGCTTGATGGCGGTATTTGTTCTGATCGCGCAGTAAATCTTTAAAGATCAGATTGGCTAACTCTTTATTTTCTTCTGAAGCAGCCAGATCAGTGGCTTTAATTTTGCGGGTGATATCGCGCTCTTCATTGGTGAGGAACAGGAACTCATCACCATTGCGGGTAATCAGGCTCTCTTTTTCCAGACGCAGCAGGCTTTCTTCAATACGCTTGCGTAATGCCAGCTTGTCTTCGTCAATTTTCTCAATCGACAAAGTCACCAGGTTATCCAAGGTCCCTTTGATGATATCGACATAGCGGATCATAAACAGCGTGCGCAGCATCTGTACGTCAAAACTATCTAGGGTTTGATTCTGCCCTGCCTGGTCGATGGTGCGCTTCACTGCAGTATCCAGAAATCCTTCCACTGAGGTATAGAAGCGGTGGAAAGGAACCAGTGCACCGACTTCATCTGTAGCAATCGCATTCGCGGCCATCTGGAACGCATCCAGCATGGACCGTTCACCATAGGCCAAGTGTGCACCGGTCGCACCGACTTTACGGATTTCTTCAAATACTTTTTGCACCAACTGGAAATGGTACGGCGCAAAAGGATAGTTATGGATAAAGCTGTCTGGACCCTCATAGTTGTTGAGTGTTGGGCCTGAACGGTCAAAGGTAATCTGGTTTTTTAAAATATCGCCCTTTTGCTCAAACACCGATCTGAGCAATGCTTCTGCTTCCGGGGTTTTACGTAATAAACGTTTCTGGATGACTTCATCGGTATTGGAACTGGACAGTGATAAACGGGTTTTAAAACGCCCAGCAATCTTGGAGAAATCATTGGCTTTGGAAGAAGACATCTCACCTAGAACCGCGTCGATGTCCGCCTGTGAGGTGACGACAATCCAAGCACGGCCTTTACAGATCGTACCAAGGTTTTCAGTAATGGTCTGTAAAGTCAGCATCAAGCGGGTATCGCTGCCAATAAACTGCCCCACTTCATCCACCAGGAACAATATCCGTTGCTGTGGTCCTTTGCTATCTAAGTATTCTTTCACCCACTGACAGAAGTTTTCGACCGAAACACTAAAGGTCTGCTCAGAATCCTCAAACCATTTATGCGCAGCTTCAGCAGATAAGTTGAGGGCTTGGGAAATCGCGGTTTCGACATCATCCTGATAGAACTGATAGCCGTCACGCTCCTCTAGCCAGGACATACCGCTGGATTCCTCAAACGCCTGTTTAAAGCGTTCGTAGACACCTTTCTGGCTCAGGTGACGTTCCATATGGGCAATATGTGGATGGTCAGCACTAAAACCCTGATACTCGTTAAACACGCGTAAAAACACATTCAGGATCGGATTGCCATCATCATTGGAGCTGGCTTTACTGTCGATGTTAAACAGGATGACATCGGCATGATGGCTGACGGCCTTGCCAATATCCGCACGGATAAACGCATCACGAATTTTGCTTTCATCAAAGAATTCTGCAGCACTGCGTTCGTTACCTTGCGCATCGCGTGCCACTTTATTGGCCAGAATATACGACAAGGTTTTCAGGAAATGTGATTTACCTGAACCAAAGAAGCCTGAAATCCATACGCCGACACGGTTAGCAATCGAAGGATCGCTCAGGTCTGTGCCATAAGACTGGAAAAAGTCCCGAAAATGCTTTTCCAGTTCATTGGTGACCACATACTCATCGAGTTCCTGATAAACCGTGGTATTGTCATTCTGGTCTGCTTTTACGACCCCGTTAATTGCACGATCTAATGGCTTGTAAAAAAGCTCTTTAATATTCATCTCAATCAATTCCCCCGAATTCTTATTTCTATTTGCCGTGTTAAGGCACTAATCTGAATGCTCTGTAGTAATTGTTGCTTGGAATTTTTCCAAATAAACTCATGGCTTGACCATCGTAATAACCTGGGTAAAACAGCACGACCGGCTTATGCCCCAGTAACGAATGTAAACTGTTCAATAAGTGATGGGCACGTAACAGTGGCCAAACCGAACCTACCCCAGTCATCAACACAATATCTTGCGCATTGGTGGCATATTTACTCACCAGATAGGGCGCGAACTTATCCATATGCAGTGGGCCTTTCAGCGCTTTGAGCAGCGCCTCATCGCCTTTGTCTTTTTGCATTTGAATGGCTTTATCGATGAAGTTACGCTCAGCCAGATAATCCACCACGGCTTGCAGCAGGTTGATATTCACCACCTTCAGCTGACTGTGTTTTTTCTCCAGCATCCCGTCTAGAAAATGCAGATATTCGCGCACTTTCAACTCATCTTCAGGTGCATAATCAAAAATCCAGAAGCCAATTTCATTGCCCAGTCCTTGCCCGGTGAGAAACTCGGTGGAAAGAATTCGCTCTGGAATCTGGTTCAGACGCTCATGTATTTTTTGACTCATTGCTGCCCCTCTACAACTACCGCGTCCATAGCGACACTTCCATAGATCTTTTAATGCGTTGTTTATAATGTTCTTCCAACAGGCTACGCAGCTCTGCTCTGACGATCACACGCTGCAACTCCAGCTTACGGGTATTTTTTAAGTAACCGGCTTCTGCCAGGATGCGAAACACCACCTGCCCCATTTTTTTCTTGCTGGACTCTTTCCAATCACAGATATCAAGATCGCGTTGTGAACGCTCATCCAGAAAGTCTGACCAAATATAGCTATCCAAGTATTGAGCCTGGGAGATATAGGCCTCTCTCATCACCGTTTCCATAAACTCAAGCAGCAACAGGTTGCGTTCCAGTGCCCCACAAAAAGCCACCTGAGTCGCCAGCTCATCATCCCCATCCCGCAAAGCTTTCCAGAAATCAGGCTCTAAGCGCTCCAGACGCTTACGAATAGCGGTGGCATTGCGTTGAGCTGAAGCAGGCGTTCTTTTTTGCAGAATATTGTCAATCTGAATTGCCTGATGCCATTGTTCTGGAGTCGCTTCTCGTAATAACAGATCCGCGATCAGCCGGCTTTCACGCACCATCAGGGAACCGCCAATCAGGTCACTGTCATAATAAAATTGTTCTAACATAGCCAATCTCCTATGAAGCTTGATCAAACAGGTAAGACGACAGCTTTTCGATATCTGAACCTTGTAACACTAAGGTATATTTCAAGGCATCTTCCGCCTCAGCCAGCGTGATCGCGGCCTGATATCGCTGCAAGGTATAGTGAGCCAGGGCTTTTTTCACCGGAATCTGTAATCTGCCATCAGGCATGCAGAAGTCTTTTTCGACCAGCGCTTTTTGAGCTTCATTCAATTTTGGATTAGGGATCAGCGTCAGTACAATTTCTTCATGCCATTGCTGATCCTGAGCAGGGTCTACTGACTCAATCGCCACCACAACAGGTGTGCGAGCAATTCTGGAGAGTAAAAAGTCCTTAAACTGCTTGCTCTGATGGCAATAGGCACGGACATGCCAGCGAAAACCGGTATACACCAGGGTATGTGGGGAAATCATGCGTTCATGCCACTGCGGATTCTGCATGGAGGCATAAATCATTTTTAAAGTACTTTGGTTCCGGCAGGCACGCAAAACTTCCCGAATCACTTCAGGACATACACTGCGATCAGGTAATTGAACTGCTGCAAGATTCGGTTCTGGCATCGCAATCAGGGCATGCGATTCACTAACCAAACCTGACAACATATTGAGATATTCATTGATATGCGCTGTAGTCAGTACAGGCTGGAAGCTGGCTTTAGGCACATAACCCTTGACTGAGGGGTCATGAATCAAGGCATGGGGGTTATACAGCGTATTGTAACGCTTGATATCCGCAGAAGCCTGCTGTCGACTGAGCCCAAACCAGCTCATCAAACGATTGGTGACCAAACGACCTTCCCAGTATGCAAGCAGCTCGATCGCTCGCATTCGTAGCAGGACTTCATGCTTATGTGTCGTCATATACCAATCAGTCAATAAATAGCAGTTTTAAGATTACCCTACAGCAAATATACAGTAAAGATTTTTGACGGTATTTTAAGGTAGTATTGCAATCACCAGATAAAAAATATACGGATGTCTCTATGGGGACAACCGACTAGCGAGGTAGATGAGGATCTGAGATTCTCTGAATTTACCTCTATTAACTGAAATACACAGCGAACTGGTTTTGCAAATGGGGGAAATATGGACTTTAGATTTCGCAAGAGCATTAAAATCTTACCGGGTTTAAAAATTAATCTGACGCATAAGGGCATCAGCAGTGCGAGCATTGGCAAACCCGGTGCTTCTTTAAATATTGGTAAAAAAGCACCCGAACCAGCGTGGGCATTCCCGGAACAGGACTTTCTTATTCCAAGCATCATCCCCATACAAACAGGCCGAATACCCCACAGAATACCTCTCAGCAACCATCTCCATTGAATAACCCAGGTATGCAGACATCCAGATCAACTGTCTGGCTCTGGATCGCGTTTGGGGTGTTGTGTTTTATTGTTGGAGCAATCGTTTTTTAGAGGCTTTACAATGATGTTTGATTTTTATCATGGAATCATTTGAAATGTCAGCAGTAGGCCTGAAGAAACACTAAAATTGATGCTGAGTACGATATTGGTCAGGTGTTCAACTTACTTCTAATCTTTGAATATTAAGTTTAATCATTTTTCCAGTGAGCTTAAAGTTACCTTCTTTCCATTCTGCGATCACTGCTTGATTCATAGCATCTGAACTCACAGTGGTCCAATCGATCGTATAACCTTACTTAAATAGTATCTGGCCTAGCATGAAACATTGTGAGCGACCATTACCTTCTCTAAATGGATGAATATAATTTAAAACAACAAAAAATCTGGCTAAAAAACTACAAACCAAATCTATATTTTCTTTATTATTAATCAAATGGTTAAAATTATTATTGAGGCATGAAAACAGCAGATCTGTTAAAGGAGCTATGCTATTGTAATGGAGAAAGATACATTCACCTTTATAGGTATTCACGCGTCTTAATTGGCCAGCCCATGGGTAGACATCCATAAATAATTGATGATGTATATTTTGTAGGTGCTGTAAATCAAAATTGCCTAGAAAAACAGAGATATTTTCCTGTAATCTTGTATTTTGTAAGGCACTTAGCGCTTTCTCTGCCTCATTCAGGTCTTTGGTATTAGAAATACCAAGATTGTTGATCAAAACACCATTTTTATCACAGAATGGATCATCATAAAAATCTTCTTCCGTCAGATAATAATGTAGTGCATCATCAAAAAACATTTTTATCTTACACGGTACATTTCAACGAGTGTATTTCTGGCTTGTTCAAATGTCTTAGAACCCTTCACATAGTCATTAATTGCTTGTAAGCCTTTATTATCTACAACCAAATTATCTACGGCAAATGAAGCTTTTACGATTTTAAAGGCTTCAGTACGGCTATTTCTCATACCAATAACTTTTTTCATAAAATTCTCGCTTCAAATGGATCATGCAGACTCTAAGGATATAATATTTTCATTGAGAAAAAAGAAGTTCCTATGAAGTTTTCACAATTATCTTAATAATTCGCCTTGAATAGGCTTTGTTGCACAAACCTATCTGTAAAGGCTTTTTCAGCGATATAATTTTCAAATGAAGAAGCCTACACACAAAATCTACCGCACAACCAATTGGCCCGCATATAACCGAGCACTCATTAGTCGCGGAAATATTGCCATTTGGTTTGATCCTGCTACGCAATGGTATGCTCTATCAAAAGGCAAACAAGGGCGAAATCAAATCTACTCCGACGCAACCATCCAATGCTGCTTAATGATTAAATCTTTATTTCGTCTGTCTTTACTTATTGCCACTGGCTTTGTGCAAAGTCTAATTAAACTTTGCGGATTAAATTGGATAGTACCAGATTACACCACGCTTTGTAGAAGACAAAAGCATATTGATATTGCAATTAGTTACCAAAAAAGTAGCGATGGGCTGCATCTACTCATGGACTCTACAGGGATGAAGTTTCTAGGTGAGGGCGAATGGAAACGCAAGAAACATGGGCCTGAATATCGTCGCCAATGGCGTAAACTACATATTGGTATAGATGCTAAAACCCTACAAATACGCGCTATTCAGCTCACAACCAATAATGTCAGTGATTCACAGGTGCTTGGTGATTTACTTAATCAGATTCCACAAGATGAGCGGATTAACTCTGTTTATACCGATGGAGCTTATGACACCAAGCAATGCCGTCAGGTCATTGCAGATCGGCAAGCGCATGCGGTGATTCCACCTAGAAAAAATGCGAAACCATGGAAAGATACAAAGAGTAGCTCGCTAGAGCGAAATGAATTACTTCGAACAGTTACACGTTTAGGCAGGACACTATGGAAAAAATGGTCAGGCTATCATCGGCAAAGTTTGGTTGAAACTAAGATGCACTGCATTAAATTATTAGGAGATAAACTCAGTGCAAGGAGTTTTGATAGCCAAGTGAATGAGATTCATGCACGTGTAGCAGTCCTCAACAGATTTACGGAATTAGGTCGACCACTTACGCAAGTTACGCCTTAAATTTGGCTCAATTTAGAGCGGTTACATCCAAAATAAATCAATAACTTAACTTAATTCGCTGCATTCTTGTTGCACTATTTTTTAAAATTGCATTAGTGTTGCTTTTGGTATTTTTAAACTACATTCAAATTTATTTTAAATCCACTTTAATTGGCAATTCCCAACGGTGTCTATTAAACATCACTGTTCCATCATTGTTGATTGGTAATTGATTGCCGTTATAGTCAAAGACCTTTAAGACTTTACCGCCATTGTTTACCTCAGCAAGCAAATTGCAAGTATGCTCAAGCTTTCCAGCTTCTGTAACCATAATCATTAGCTGCATGATAAACCTCGAGAGAATATGAAATGAGAAAAACTTTGCTCAAAATGTGCAATTATCCAGTTAATTGAGCAAATAATTGCACATTATTAAAGGCCTTATTCAAGAGCCTTTTCAAAGTTAAAGCTTCCGTCTGCATTCTGAAGTGGAGTTTCTTCTAAATAAATTGACTGAAGGCCATTTGCTAGCCCCTCAATTTCTCCTTCAGCTAATCCATAAAGGACTTTAATATAAGTTTTTGACTGTGCAGAATCTGGAGAAATTACGGGTTGCCGTTGTTTTTTACTTCCCTTTTTTGCGCCTACTACTGCATTCATAAGAAATCTCACGCAATAAAAAAGGCGCTAGAAAGCGCCTTTTTAATAATTTGAATTTACATCTGATCTTCTGGATATTGACCAGCACTCACAATAAATCCACCAATCTCACGTTGCTCATATAAAATCGGCACAGGATTACCTTGAGCAACCGTTGTTACGGCTCCGCCAAAGCCTTTATTCGCTCTGTTTCCATCTTGGTTTTGATCTTGAGTGGTTTCGATTTTAGGCATTAACATCATGGCAACTCCCCCGAGCATCATCCCAATACCAGAGCCAATCAGAGCAGCTCCTAGTGGGGCTCCACCGCCCAATGTACCTACCGTCGTAACTGAAGCGCCAATCTCCTTATCAAGAACGTCCAGCACCCATTTGCGGAATTGCTTCCCTACAGCAGTACGAGCAAACATTGCTATTAGGTGGCAACCACGTAGTGAGAAAATCCGCATACCCAAATTGGGTAGCCGAGGATTATCAATAATTTGTGTCATATTTTCCGTAAATTCATCAGAATTACGATTAAAAATTTTTACTGACCGCGTTCTCTTGTTTATATCCTAATGCTTGTGCCAATTCACCTGAAGAAAGCCAAATCTGGCCATCTTGCCGTGGCACGGGATTGAATTTCACTTCATTAAAACTTAATGCTAAACTAGACATATCAATATCCTTTCCTATGGTTGTTGATAAAAGCCCCTTGCCGTCAGAAAGTTGGGGGCTTTTCTTTTTCATGGCTTTTAGCCTTGATGAAGTCATCTTATTTAATATCTTTTATTGTCTCAATTCTTTTTGTTGTGCTATCACAAAAAATAGTAATTATCTTTTATTGTGCTACAATATTCTAAAATTTAACTTGTGGTGCAGCAATGGAAGTAAAGAATAATGTTGCCTATTTGCGTGAAAAAGCAGGATTAACGGTTTATGAACTATCAAAGCGATGTGGTTTTGTTAGTGGCAGCAGAGTTTTATCAAACTATGTGACACGAGCTGAGCAAGGACATTCTGTCAAGGTTGATACAGCCTTATTTATATATAAAGAACTCAAAAAAGCTGGTGTATGCGAGAAGTTTGAAGATGTATTTTGGCTTTCTGATGAAATAACAGAGAAAACTACAGAACATCCAAACCCGAAATAAATTGCCAATATTATCAAATATGGTAATATTAACTCTCATTGAGTAGAACATGATATGTATACAATTGAATATTACAGCGAAGACGTTCAGGATGAGATTCTTACATTACCTGATGGTCTTTTGGCTCGATATTTTAACTTAACTGACCGTATGGTGATTTACGGCGCAAACTTAGGAGAACCTCACACATTACCAATGAGTAAAGGACTATTTGAGTTGCGCTTAAAATCTCAAGAAGGTATTGCTCGTGTTATGTATTGCACACTAGTCGGTAAACGCATTGTAATGCTCCATAGTTTTGTTAAGAAAACCCAAAAAACACCTAAGCAAGATCTAAACCTAGCACTTGACCGCATGAAAGAGGTGAAAAATGCGAACACATGAAGAAATGAAAGCACTTGCATTATCTCGTTCAGCAGTGCGTACCGAATACGAACGAATTGAACGTGAAGAAATGCCCCTGCTCGATATGGTACTTACTGCACGTCGAGATGCAGGTCTATCCCAAGCGCAAATCGCGGAACGCATGGGAACAAGTGTACCTGCCGTTTCACGGCTAGAAAAAGCATTGATCACAGGCAAACCATCACCATCTATTGCCACATTGCAAAAATATGCTGCGGCAATTGGTAAACATGTTGAAGTGCGTTTTGTCTAAATAAAAAAGCACCCTAGGGTGCTTTTTACCAATTCACTAATCAATCAACTTTACACATTTAGCAACAACATCCTGTGCGTATAGACCCTTATCTTTGAAATTACTGTTATACGCACGATCAATATCTCTTAAGCCTTCTTCAATTTCTGCTTTTGATGCATTTTTGTCTGCTAGTATTTCATTCCTTAAGCTTTCCTTGGAAACCCCTTTAAGCCTTGCATCCATTCATTATAAGAGACTATCCTTTACACACTCATTGCGCTCTTTTAAAGATAATTTATTTGGAGTGCAGTATGCTTCCCAAATTATTGCAAATGTCTCTGGTTCAACACCTTCTGAATCCTCCATTAAGACTCCACCATCAATAGAGACATATCTCTTAAAACCAACATAACCACCGTAGCTATTCTTAGAATTTACCTCTCCGCAATATCCTTTTATATTTTGGAATTGGGCGAATCAGGATCTTTTAAGGTGCTTAAGATAGCTTCTTTTGACTCTTTTTCCACCTTTGAGCAACCATTAATCCCTACCAAACCAAGAACCAAGAACCAAGAACCAAGAACCAAGAACCAAGAACCAAGCTTAAAAAATAATCTTTTTCATATAATATCAACACCTTAAAATTAGCTAATAATCCAAATAAAAATTATTAAAGCTATAAATAAAATAATCCCACAAATAATCCATTCAGCGTTAGGGTAACCCCATACATTATCTGGATTATTAAAATCGGGTTCTCTTCTACGTGTTGTTTTCTTAGTATGACTAGAGAACTTGGAATAAGATAAACCAGTACCCGGTAAACCTACTGTTGTTCGAGTTCCCTTCTTACTAACATTTACTCGTGCCCCTTTTCCACCAACAGAAATACTTTAGACTCCTTTTTTACTTATATTTACCCGGACTCCCGGAGCAATTTTTATACTTTTTCTAAAATTTAATCCCATATCGTCACCTATCTAGAGCAGATCTTTTTAGAAGCACTGATGGAACCATCATTACAAACAAACTTACTACCATCGCAATGACTTACCCCACCTTTCTTACCAGAGCAAGGTTGTCTGCCTCTACCTGCTTCCGCAACATTTAATGAGCTTAGAACTAATAAAAGACTTAAAATGACTTGTTTCATGGTTTTTTACCGTTTGTTATAAAGTGAATAAACTTTAACAAATTGGTTAATAAATGTCACATATGAAGATATTAGATACATTTAATAAACCAAGCTTGTTTATAAAATTTAATCACAGCCTCAAAATCTCTCAAAAGTACTTCTTCTGAATATTGATGCGGAGAAGGCTTCAGTAGTGCTGGCATATAGTGGTTTTTATAGACTTCTGGATATGACTTACACAATATCTCACGCTTCTCATCATTTGGTACATCATGATTATTTAATGCATCTAGCATCTTGTCTATTTCATGTTTTGAAGTTAGATAGTCCTCTTCAACTGAAGGAGGAAGTGGTTTAATTTCAACTTTTTTAGTGCAGCTAATTAAAACTACTAAAAAAATAGAGCATCCCAATGTATAAAAGTTTTGCTAACATATTTTTAAATCTTATAATTAATTGTTTCTATTATATATTTCTTAAACTTTGAAATCTTTATTTTTTAGATATTAAAAAGCCACTCGATTGAGTGGCTTCACCACATTAAGCATTTAACAGCTTTTCAGCACCAGCGGTTAATTTTAGTAAATACCTCTATGGTTATTTTTTAGGATTGTTAGTTTTTTTATGTGACTCATCTAGAAAGAGATTATCAATTGTAAAAAATACAATCATTAAAGATGTCTCTTTCTACCGGCAATTCATAGTGCTCACAGTATGCAGAGACGGTAGAAATATCCAAAGATAGCAAAATACCTTGCTCATATCGGGCCACCAACTCGCTGTTCGCCGTTCACCATATACTTACAGGTAGAAAGCATCGGGCGAAGCACTTCTTCCCATGCAACCCATTTACAGTCGGCCCATTCATCAATAATTAAGAAAAATAAACCAGATCCACGAAGGTCATCATAGTTATCTAGACCAACAACACGGATAATATGACCACTTCTTAATGTAATTGAACATTCAATTTCATTAGGCTTACCAGCTCGCCAAGATGCTGGAATAGCTTGTTTTAGTCGCTTCCAGAAAACCCGTTTTGCTTGCTTAAAGGTAGGCGCTGCATACCAGATTTCATCCTCTACCGAAACATTCCATTTAGCCGCTAGTCTTGCGGCTCTTCGCATTTCCGCTTTGGCCAAGAATGTTTTACCGAAACGTCGGCCACAAACAGCATCACGAAATCGGGCTTCTTTTTGCCAGCCCCACAAATAAATATTGGCTTGCTTAGGCGTTAATTGAACTGAACCTTCTGGAGGATTAAAGAATTGGCTCATTTGGTATCTCCTCATCAGGATTCAGCACAAGCTTGTAATCCTCTTCAGGTGGACGATACTCAGGTGGATTTACCTCACGTTGTAACTTCTGAAGTTCAAGTTTTTTAATCTCAAGTTCTACTTCAGCTTTAGTTTGGTTCGCTTCAGAATTACCACCTTTATTATTTTGTTCCCCCTTCTTCTCATAAAACCCTTTCATGATCTTTTGTATTTGGTCCACGATCTTAATTGTCATGGTCACATTGTTTTTTTAGTCCAAAGCAAATCAATTAAAATCTTCAACTGAACAATGTCATTTGCTCCACTGATTTTATTTAGTGGCTGACTCAAATACTCTTCCCGTGTATTTTCGAAAATTTCTTTGAGTTCCTTACTTAAGTCTCTCCCAGCAAACTTTGTAGGGTCATATGACTCTACCTGCTGTCTCGAAACATCAATGTCAAATTCCTCCTTGACGAGACTTACTGTTTCTTGAGGGGTGTTAAACACAGCAAACGATTGTACAATAAAGAGTTTCTGCTTTTTTTAATGTCGCCATTTCTCTCTATCCGTCAAGGTACGTCAAGGAAACATGGCAAAAAAAATGAGCCAAAAGGCTCAGGTAATTACACAGTTTCCACAGCATTTAGAAATATCTAAATCAGAAACAAACGGCGGGTTTTTAGCGACTTCAACAAGCCGCTTAACACTGTCATTAGCTCCCCAGCGCTTAACAACACCGATGAACTCTTCCACATCGTGGCCAGCTAAATAGTGCTTTGGTAAGCCAGTATGATCGCTGTAAATAATCTCACCGTCCGAATCTCGCTCTACACCAATGTGATAGAGCTCATGTTCAATCAAAGCACAAAACTCGTTATCGTTTGCCTTTTCACAAAAGCTTGCATCGATAGTGATTAAGTAAATTGGAACAAAACCGAACCAATCACGCATTTGCTGCTCTTGACGGGCTTTCTTCCAGCCGCCTTGTTGAAACATAACCTTTTCACATTGGCCGAGCACCATGCGCTTAGCTCTCGTATAAGCAGTAGAAGCCCATGCAAAAGCCAAAAACCCCTCATTGTCATGAAGCATCTCAGCGATATGGTCATGATCTGGATTATGTAAAGGTCCACCAAGTGTAAGAAAATTAGCAACTACCCAGTTTTTTAAATCAGACGCAGGTACTATGCGAATCGCTTCCTCTTCATCTGCTTGGTCAATAAAATCAGTTGGAGGAAATGGTCTGATCTGATCCATTAAATATTTGCCTCTTTAAATTTTTTAACCACTCACTAGCGTATTCAGTCCGTAACTGCAAAGGTCCAGACTCATCAATGCGGCATCTTGAAGCTGTCTCTATGCGAACTACGGTGTAGCCCATCTCTTCAGCCACATCGTAACGATCAAGACTACAAGCTTTATTTTTAAGTTTGCCCTTACGACCGCCAGACCATGGACCACCCACAATTTCAACTAGTATTCGATACTCAATTAAATGAAAGTCAAACCGCCAGTGCTTAGTAGACTTAAACTGAAATTTCTTTTCATATTTAATTTCCAGATTATCTAAAGTTTCAGTAAATTCTTCTTCTGCCTTTAGATATTTTTGTGTAGGCTTTGGCAGTGGCCAGCTTTTAGTTTTAGGTTCTTTTTTCCGAGTAAGCCAAAAGTATTCTGTAGAATCCATTATTCTTACCCATAAAAAAACCGCCCTTAGGCGGTGGCTAAACTCACAGGCAATATAGTATTACTTCTTAAAAGTTGACTTATAGAGCTTTGAATTAAAGTAATCCGTAATTTCTTTACCTTCGGTTTGAATTTTTTCCTCATTTAAAGGTAAAAAATCTAATTCAGATTTCAAGCTCATATACTCTGGAATAAATTTCTTTATAGGCGGAGGTGGTTTAGGTCCACCTTCTGTAATTTTTTCGATAAATCCAGCTAACCATAAAATATACTCACCTTCTGAATTATGAGGAGGAATCAAAC
>ERZ501024.98-NODE-98-length-31648-cov-80.768778_pt1 | contig 31648 bp, 26 predicted proteins | sample MGYA00248893_ERZ501024 | MGnify/ENA primary metagenome ERZ501024 (study PRJEB25958, sample SAMN03398501) | human skin metagenome | study: EMG produced TPA metagenomics assembly of the Human Skin Microbiome Metagenome (human skin metagenome) data set. | reverse complement strand
TAAATTTGGCTCAATTAGGGGCGCTTTGCATTTCAAATCTTTGTGCAACAAAGCCCAGGATATCTAGAAAAATCCGTTAAACAGGGCGAAATTGAATTAAGTTCTTCTTCAGAAGTTGCTGCGAATATATTTTTATCGCTATTAAGAAGTGATGCTCATCTAAAATGTTTGACACATCCTGATTATTTAATATCAGAGAATGAAATTAGTACTTGGGTTGAATACGCTGTTGATTTATTTTTAAAAAATATTAAGTATTGTCAGAGTTAGTTTCTTTATTCGATGATCTAAAAAAAAATACTTTAAAAATTATTTTATTCTCGAGTGATTTAAAGCTTAGTAAAATCTTTGCTTTAAAATTTTTAGTTAAAAAAGGAGTTGAGTTGAAACCGAACTCCTTTTTAGCAAGATTTACGATTTAGACGGAATATATTTACGCATAGCAAAGATAAACAGCGTAAATAAAATACTAAAACCAAAAACAGGTAAGCTTAGCCCTAACACGATTCCCACCAATATTAACCATATTTTTTGTGAGCCAGTTGCACGGTTCCAAATTAATAGACTTTGACCAACAAAGTGAGTTGTCATGAGTTTTAAATTCGAGTTTTTAAACGCAGCACTATATCCGTAAATAATCATAATACAGAGTGCGAAAGCATAAAGAGCCAGTACTAATTGATTTATCCAGCCAAATAAAACCCCAATATGCGCATCAACTCCCCAACGAGTGAGTTTTGCCACTAGTGAATAATCTTTAAAAGCAAGTTGATCGATGACTTTGTGTTGTTCCATATCAATTGCGATACTGTCTGCTTGAGTTGGCCATTTGCGCTGAATTTCGGCCACAGTCCAGGCTTGATTTCCACTGGTTGGTGGTTTGATTTGTATTTGTGTTGCATCAATGCCATGTGCTCTGGCGATTGAAAGAGCAGTATCGTACTCAGTAGAGACAATATTTAAATTAAGATTTTCACTATGAGGCATTTCGTGATGTTCATGGTGCATCACTGTAGGTAAATTATCTGTTTGAAGAGAAGTTGCTAATGTTGGTGTTTGCCAGTTAAGCCACTGACGAGCAACTCGAATATTATCTCCAGCCCACTCAGACCATGTAAGACCTGTAACGGCGATTATTAATAAGAGAGGAAATAAAGTTAAACCAAGCGTACTATGCCATCTTAGTAATTTATTTTTTTGTGTCTGTCTGATTTTAAGATTTTGACGCCGTTTCCACCAATTATATAGCCCAGTTAAAGTCAAAATAGCTAACCAGCTTGCTGCCAGTTCACTATAAAAGCGGCCCCATTTTCCTAGTAATAAATTACTATGTAACTGGTCGAGCGTAGTTCGAAACGGTAGAACCCCGCTCGTACCATAAACCGCTAGATGACCTTGAGCTTTAAGTGTAAAAGGATCAATAAAAACGGCTTCACTTATAAAATCGTGGATAGGGTCTGAAAATATTACACGAGTTGTTTGATCAGAGCTTGGAGCTGGTCTAACTTCAATCACCTGTGCAGACTTAGGCATTACTTGCTTTGCGGCTTCAATTTGCTGGCTCAGCTTATGTGGTGTTTGATTCAGTGGCTCAATATATAGAACATCTTTATAAATGGCTTGTTCAAATTGTGGTGTAATTGCATAGAGTAAACCAGTGATTGCTGCGAACAAGATAAATGGTGCAATAAAAATACCGGCATAAATATGAATTAAACGGTAAAGACTACGCCAGAAAGATGATTGGATCAGAATCGGAAGATAATGTCTATCAGATTTTTGGCTGGATTATAACGAGTTATTTATTTTAATGTTGATTGAGCTGTAGCCATTATTAAATTATTTGATTAGCCACCTTGTAAACTTTTGGCCTAATAATTAAATAGTTTTTATTACTTGGTAAATTTGGCGTTTTTTTTGCTTACTCTTTAATATCTTAGCTATTACATTTAATTTGACCGCTGTATTAACCATGATTCAAACCGTCTTGCTCCCTTATGGTGTTTTTTTTACATGAAAAATGCACCAAATAGACACGTCTTTTTATTTTGCACTGTATTCGTGCAAGGCATGCCGTAATGAAGTTATTCGCTTCATTACTCACTTTACTCATTCTATGTGGATGTTCTTCATCTGAACAAAGTGGTAAAGCGCAAGAAAAGTTAGCAGCCCATTCAATATGTGTCTTTGATAGTACAAATACAAAAGTCTGTGTAGCCAAACCCGCCCAAAGAATTGTTTCTTTGTTTGAGTCGGGTTTAGATGGCTTATATATGCTAGGGCAAGGTCATAAAGTGATTGGCATACCAGCCGAAGTGTACATCCAGCCTTTATTATTTAATGCCTATTCAAAAATAGATAAGCGTATCGCCAATAAGCAGCTTGCGACGCCTTCACAAGGGGCAAATGCAACCAATATTGAAAGTCTTGTGTTGTTAAAACCTGATCTGGTGATTGTAGGAAGCGGGCAGACTCAAACGATTGAACTGTTGCGGCAGTTTGGCATTGCTGTATATGTCATGGAGTCCAGTACCTACCAACAAGTAAAAGAAGAACTTTCTGAAATTGCTATTCTGAGCGGGGCCCAAAAGCGAGCTCAGGAAATTTTAAATTTTTCTGATGAAATTGTGGCGGAGGTTGCAGCCAAAACGGCACGTCAGCCAAATAAACAATCGATTTACTATGCTTGGTCTGGTGGACGAATTTTTTCTACCTCGGGACGTCAGTCGATTACCAATGATTTTATTGAGCTAGCGGGTGCTTACAACATTGTTCAGACCAATACGAATCAACCCAATGTAAACCCCGAGACTTTAATTGAATGGAATCCTGACAATATTGTGCTTTGGAATACAAACCCAAAACTGATTTATGAACGAAAAGAATTACAAGGCTTAAGTGCCGTACAAAACTGTAAGGTATTTAATTTGAGTCCTGCATTTATATATAACCCACACACCATCAAAATTATTATTACGGCGATTTATTTGAATCATAGTATTTATCCCGAAAACTCCGATTTATCTGTAAGTGCTTTACAACAGCGTATTTTAACTAAGTTGTATGGTGAGCAACTTGCCAAAGTGTTGGTGCAATAAATATGGAAAAGCTGAAATATTATTGGTTTTACCCCTTACCGTTCGTGATGATTTTTATCTCGTTGCTCATAGGCCCAACGCAGACATTGAGTGCATGGGACTATTTGCGGTGGGTTGTACAAGCAGTTTTTGGTACACCATATTTTGATGCGGAACAATTTGGACTGATGCAAAACATTCTGGTCAATGTCAGATTACCCAGAATTTTACTGACTTTTATGGTGGGAGCTGCATTAGCAACTGCGGGTAATGGCTTGCAGGCCTTGTTTCGTAATCCCTTGGTCGACTCGTATGTACTTGGTATTTCATCTGGTGCCGCGTTTGGTGCAGCTTTGGCACTTTCTTTAAGTTGGCTTTCGCCCAATCTCTCTGCTTTTATTTTTGGCGTTTGTGCTGTTGCCTTAACGTATTTATTTGCGCATCAAAAACATGAAAGCCAGACGTCTTTAGTGATGGTAATTTTATCGGGTATGATTGTTTCGGGGCTGTTTTTGGCAGGTCTTACGGTTATTCAATACTTAAGTGATCCATTTAAATTACAAGCGATTGTGCAATGGACCATGGGCAACTTACATCAGGCGTCTTGGCAAAAGGTTCAATATGCCGTGCTGCCTATTTGTATTGGTCTTGCTGGATTATTTGCGATGCGTTGGCGCCTAAACCTAATGGCACTCGGTGCTGAAGAAGCGCAGGCCGTGGGTGTTAACCCAAGGTGGGAACAACTTCTTTTAATTGCGCTAGTGACTGTATGTACCTCAACTTCTGTGGCTGCGGCAGGTATTATTAGTCTATATGGGCTCTTTATGCCGCATATTGTGAGAATGTTGGTTGGACCAGATCATCGCTACAGCATTCCTGCCAATATGGTATTGGGCGGTAGTTTTCTACTCATGATTGATAACTTTTCTCGGGTTTTACTGACGTTTGAAATACCAATTGGTATTTTTACCATGTTACTTGGCGCGCCATTTTTCTTATTATTAATGAAAACACAGAGGACTCATTGGGCATGATTCAAATTGATCAGTTAAATTATGCCTATGGGCACAAACAGGTTCTCAAAAACATTCATCTGGAATTTCCTGAAAATCAGTTTTCAGTGATTTTAGGGCGTAATGGTTGCGGAAAATCGACACTTTTTAAATTGATGGCGGGCCTAGAACCTGTAAAAGATGGCTTGATTCGTTACTCTGGAAAACTACTATCGGACTTTAAAGGGAAAGATCGGGCTGCATTGCTCGGCTTTTTACCGCAGTTTCATAAAACCGTATTCCCATTTTTGGTTAAAGATGTAGTGATTACCGGACGTGCTGCTTTTAGCCGATATCGTCCTTCAAAATCAGACTGGGAACGTGTAGACCAAGCTTTGCTTGATTTAGACATTGAGCATTTACGTGACCGACCTTATACCGAGCTATCGGGTGGCGAAAGACAATTGGTCATGATTGCCCGTATTTTAGTGCAAGCCCCAAAAGTTATTTTGCTCGATGAACCAACCAACCATCTCGATGTTTATTATCAGTCTTATTTAATGAAAAAATTGCGTCAGTTGTCGCGGCAAGATTTTACGGTGATTGCGATTATGCATGATCCCAATTTAGCTTTTTTATTTGCAGATCATCTGTTTTTTATGCGCCAACACGAAGTGGCTAAACCTGAGTCAAAAACACGAATAACCGATCCGAAGTTTTTAAAAAGTGTCTACGATGTTGAGTTCCATGAAGCCATGATTCAAGACAAAACGATTGTGATACCTGATCATTCTTGGTTATGAATATGTTGAATTATCAGGTAGTGGGAAAAATAGACTATGATTCTGCGGTAGAGTTTGCGCTTTATACAAGGCAGCTCTTATTTCCAGAAATTTATCATGGGCACATTCCCAGAGATTTAAAAAATTTTGAACAATTTTATGTCCATGACCGATTGGGTTGTTTCATTACAGTAAAAGACCAAAACCGCATTATTGGCACGATTGCATATCGGGCTTATGACCATCGCTTTGATTTAGATTTGCCGCTTAATACGGTTGAGGTGGTTAAATTATTTGTATTGCCTGAATATCGCCGTAATGGCATCGCAACTCAGCTATGCAACATGTTGTTTAGCCATGCCAAAAACCATGCTATTACTAGTTTCTATTTGCATACTCATCCATTTTTACCGGCGGCTGAAGAGTTTTGGCGGCTTCAAGGCTTTGACGTTATTAAACGGGAATGGATCGATACCTATGACACCATTCATATGAGTAAATCTTTATAGTTTGTTAGAAGAATTTATTTCAAAACTACCTGATTTATGGCGTGCAAAGTTGTATCCGCTACTTTAAATAATAGTTCTACTCGTCATGCTTTTAGTAAATTAATTTTTTATTTCAATTGTTTAAAGAATAATTTTCTTAAATAACAAATCTCTAAATGCTCTAAAACTGTAAATTTTATTTCTTAAATGGCTTTGAAAAAGTTTAAAAATTAGACTTGCAATATATAGTGGCTTTATGCCACTATATATTCATCGAAGGTCATCAGACAAAAAGAGAATGATATGGCTATCCAGCTTTTAGATGCGGCAAGAAATGAAATTCCAGTGAAATTCACGCAGTTTTCTGGTGGCGAGCGTCATGTTCAAATTGATGAGAAAACATTGAACTCACTATCTGGCAACGTATTGGTTCGCGCCAAAATGACCTCAAGTCATGATGTGATGGACTATTTGTTACTTGAAAATATATTGCTAAATCAAGGCTTAACCATTGACTTAGAAATTCCATATTTTCCATACGCCCGTCAGGACCGTATTTGTGCAGTAGGCCAAGCGTTCTCACTTGATGTGATGACCAAGTTACTCAACATCAATGCTGACAAAAAAGCGGGCAAACAAGGCAAGGTGACTGTTTGGGACTGCCATAGTGAAGTAACAACAGCATTACTTGCTGCCAATACTTCTTTTAGTGAAGTTGTAAACATCAGTTCAGTCGACATTATCGCAAAGAGTGAAGCGCTGAGCACATTGTTAAAAGATGAAAAAACAGTACTGATTTGCCCAGACAAAGGTGCAAAAGCACGCACACAAATGGTTGCAAGTGCTTTTAATGGCGAGCGCAAACAACCAATCACTATTGTTCAGTGCGATAAAAAACGTGATCCAGTGACTGGAAAAATTTTAGGTACGCATGTACATGCGACTGATTTATCGGGTCTAACAGCGGTCATTACCGATGATATTTGTGACGGCGGTGCAACCTTTATTGGTATTGCCAAAGAACTGCGTCGTCTCAATTGCACTAAGGTCGTTCTATATGTGACCCACGGTATTTTTAGTAAAGGAATAGAGGTTTTTGATGGGCTGCTTGACCAGCTATTTACCTCGGACAGCTTTTCACAACAACCATCAGACAAAATTTCAGTAATTGCTTTTGCAGCAGAATAAAGAGAACAAAGATGACGATTAAACTTAATCCATTAAACGCTATCGATTTTTATAAAGCCGATCACAGACGTCAGTATCCAGCAGGTACAGAGTACGTATACGCAAACTTTACGCCGCGTTCATCTCGGCTCGCCAAGATGTTACCTGACTTCGACGATAAAGTTGTGTTCTTTGGACTTCAGGGTTTTATCAAACACTTTTTAATCGATACATGGAATGAAGGCTTTTTCAAACAACCTAAAGACAAGGTAGTGGCAGCATATAAACGCCGTATGGATAGCTCATTAGGTGAAGGTGCTGTACCTGTTGATCACATTGAAGCGTTACACGACTTGGGTTATTTACCATTGCGCATTAAAGCATTGCCAGAAGGTAGCCGCGTCAATATGCGTGTACCTGTACTTACCGTGATTAACACTGACCCGCGTTTCTTTTGGTTAACTAACTATATTGAAACCGTATTAAGTGCTGAGCTTTGGAAAAGCTGTACTACGGCCACAATTGCCTATGAATACAAACGCTTATTAACACAATATGCCGTAAAAACTGGCGCACCACTCGATTTTGTGCCTGTGCAAGGACACGATTTTAGTAGCCGTGGCATGAGTGGAGTTTATGATGCTGCTCAGTCTGGTGTGGGTCACTTAACCAGTTTTATTGGAACAGACTCGGTTGCTTCAATCGACTATGCCGAAGAATATTACAATGCAACAGGTGTTGTTGGGGTATCTGTACCAGCGACCGAACACAGTGTGATGTGTATGGGTACAGAAGACAGTGAGCTAGAAACATTTAAGCGTTTAATCTGTGAGCTTTATCCGTCGGGTGTTGTCAGTATTGTGTCTGATACTTGGGACTTTTGGCGAGTGATTACCGAGTTTACAGTGGCTTTAAAATCTGAAATTTTGGCAAGACAACCGAATGCTTTAGGTTTGGCTAAATTAGTTTTCCGTCCTGACTCTGGTGATCCTGTCAAAATTATTTGTGGTGACCCAGACGCCGAAGTCGGCAGCCCAGCTTATAAAGGCGCGGTTGAATGTTTATGGGAAGTGTTTGGCGGTACAACCACAGACCAAGGCTATAAAGTATTGAATGAGCGTGTCGGTTTAATTTACGGTGACTCAATTACCCTAGATCGCGCACAGCGTATTTTAGAAGGACTTGAAGCCAAAGGCTTTGCTTCAAACAACTTGGTGTTTGGTATAGGTAGCTTTACCTATAACTACTTAACTCGCGACACCTTTGGGTTTGCTGTTAAAGCGACTTGGGGGCAGGTAAATGGTGTAGGGCGAGAGCTGTTTAAAGATCCAATTACTGACTCAGGTGTGAAAAAATCTGCGAAAGGTCTTTTACGCATCGAAGGAAGTTTAAATGGCTTTACCTTGTTTGATGAGCAAACAGCCGAACAAGAACAAGGTGGAGCGCTAAAAACAGTCTTTGAAAATGGTAAACTTCAATATGAGTGTACTTTGGATCAAATACGTGAGCGTTTATCCATCGCATAACTGAGTTTAGATGAGCCGTTGCATGAGTATCGGCTCATCATTTTCATTGAGAGACTGAACGTGACTATTCAAACTGAACAAGAATTCCTTGCCAGTTATGATCGCCGAGATTATGACGCACCTTTACTCACTGTCGATATGGCTATTTTCTCGGTATTTAATGGTCAGTTGCAGGTATTACTCATTAAGCGGCCCAACTTTCCAGCTAAAGACCAATGGGCTTTACCGGGTGGTTTTGCCGATTTAAAGCACGATCAAGATTTGATGGCTACTGCATATCGTAAGCTGGTCGAAAAAACAGGAATTAGTTCACCTTATTTGGAACAAGTTGCCTCTGTGGGCAATGCCAAACGTGACCCGCGTGGCTGGGCAGTAACCATTTTGTATTTTGCATTAATCGATTTTAATGCCTATCAACACCAAGCTTTGGCTGAATACAGTGAATGGGTGCCTGTAGCAAAAGCAAAAGATTTAGCATTGGCGTTTGATCATAATGAATTGCTCAGCTTAGCTTTAGAGCGTTTAACCAGTAAAACTCGCTATACCGCATTGCCAGCTAGTCTCATGCCCGAGTTATTTACACTGACCGAGCTACAGACTATTTATGAAATTATTCTTGGACAATCCTTAGATAAAAAAGCGTTTAGACGCCGTATGATAGAAGCAGGCGCAGTTGAAGAAACCAACCACAGTAAAATTGTAGGCAAACGACCAGCTCAGCTTTACCGCTATGCACTCGATTCTTTTGATTTTATATTTCCTCGTTCACTCGAATTACCTAGAAATAAAGAGGGTGAAGGCAAGCAAAACAATGAGCTTTCTGACTAGCGCATCTTAATGCACTTTTGATTTATAATGCCGCGCTTATGATTGATGTCATGTTTTGATCAGCGCTTTGCCTATGTCACACATTTCTCCCTGCTTCCAGCAAAACCAGTTTTTTGTGTTGGTGGAATACCTCACTTCACTACATGAAATTTATCCTGTAAGACATGAGTTTGCAGGGTATCCGGCTGCAATGACATTGGCAGATCGTGTACATTCAGATCATGATATTGCGCCGCTTGAAGCCAGTAAAAGTTATCCTGACATAATTGATAAAGTCTTACACTTTTCAGGTAAGGCCCGAGACATACAAGACTTCGAGCTCTTTTTAGAACAAGCCAAGTCTGCCAATATTCAAAACTTGTTATTGCTTACAGGCGATAAACTTAAAGAGCATCATAATGGTCGAGATGGTCAGCCTCGTAGTCGTTACCTAGAGTCGGTAAACGCCGTAATGGCAGCTAAGCAACATGGTGGTTTTCGTATTGGCGTTGCCTTTAATCCGTTTAAATATGTCGAAGCTGAGCGTGATGCACAGTATTTAAAACTGCATAAGAAGATTAAAGCAGGTGCTGACTTTATCATTACCCAATTGGGCTATGACATTGAAGCCTTAAAACAAGCCAAATCATTTTTAACCAAGCATGATTATTCGCAGCAAATACTGGCTTGCGTCATGCCACTGACTTTAGGCCGTGCTAACTACATGGTAAAGCATAAAGTGGCAGGTATTGTGATTACTCCACACATGCTAAAAGTCTTGGCAGAGGAAAAACAGGCAGGGCATACAGACCGTGTTTATTTGCGCTGCGCTTTACAGATTTTAATATGTAAACACTTAGGATTTGCGGGTATTCATTTATCTGCTTGTCATAAGCCAGAAGAGCAAATGCTGCTTGAAAGTTACATCGAGCAATACAGACATCTTAACCTTAAGGCCTTAGAAGAGCTTTGGAGTTCACTTTGGCAAGTCAAGACAGGCAAAGAGTTTATCCCTGAAATTACGCGTTTTTCACGTCAGCCAACGTCTAAACAATTAATTAAATATCGCCAATTGCATGTTATGCATGAAGCAATGTTTGGATCAAAAATTGCTAAAGGCGTTGGACGGTTTATTTTTAAAGCGTCCTTTTGGGAAAACTCTTTAGTAGCTAAAGTATTAATTAAAACAGAAGTGCTGAGTAAACATAGCCTAGTCGGTTGTGAAAGCTGTGGTCAGTGTCGCCTAAGCGATACTTTATATATTTGCCCTGAAACGTGTCCAAAAGGTTTAGCCAATGGGCCCTGTGGCGGAACAACTTTAGACCGCTGTGAATTTGGTGACCGTGAATGTATTCACTCAGTCAAAGCAAGACTTGCAAAAGCAGTTGCACAAACTGAAATACTAAAAGAGAAATTGATTCCAACGGTACCACTTGAAACGAGAGGGACCAGTTCTTGGAAAAACTGGTATTTAGCAACAGAAGCTTAAGTTCTGTACTAACCCGTGATTTGAATTTGTTAAAAAATCAATGATAGGCTAAAGCACGGCAATAATTTAAAAATAACAATCGATTGCCTTAATTATGTCCAATCAAAGTGATCACCTAGGAGTATACTTAAAGCAAATCTTTTGCGTTAAAGGAAAGGCTGTCTCAATGAAAAAATTGGTTGCTGTACTTACTGTAATTGTTGTTTTAACTGGATGCGTTTACGACCCTGTTAATTACAACAAAATACACGACCAAGAGTTCCAAGATCACCTCAGGCAAAACGGTTAGTAATAAAAAGCCCACTCAATGAGTGGGTTTTCATTTGGAATAACTTTAGAAGAAATTTTTAAGGGTTTATATAAGTAAAAGATCACTTAAACCACTATTTTTAAAGGTTTGTTCGGCTTTTAAAAAAGGGTTTGAAATTATTTTATCTGGAAAATATAAGTCATTTTAGTCATCAGGATGACTTATTTATCAAAAATATCGTTTATTTATTTTATGGATATTGTTATTTTTGAAAAATATAATATTTATAACTTATATATATTTTATATTTATAAGTATAACAACTTTGATTGTTAACTCATTTTTAAATTAAATATTGTTTTAATTAATAATACTTAATGATTACATAATAAAACTTATTTTTAATGTTAGTGAAATAAATCACTCTATTCAAACATATATCTCTATTTGTTACTATTCTTATAAATTATTTATTAACAAATACTTATCTTTGTTTTTTTGAGATTTTTTTAACCAAAAATCTCCACAAATTAGAATTACATAATTTTTTAATATAGTTTATATAATATGTTTTATTGACATAAATAGAAAAAATATCTGGCAAATAGGTCAATGATATTTAATTCACTTAAGAACCATAATTTGCACCAAATTTTACGCTGTCACGATTCATTGAATAAAACCAAGTGAAAAGTTACGTAAAAAAGAAACCAATAATTTTATTGGCTTAAATAAAAAATCGAATATTACAAATAAGCGGAATGAATATGGATAACGTAGCTCAGCTAGAAACTGATACTAATTTCCAAAGTCGAAAGAAAATAACTTGGGGTGTTTTTAGTGTCCTGCTGTTATTTTTAGTTGCTGGTATTTTATATTATTTTTTTATATATCGATTCTATCAATCTACGGATAATGCTTATGTGCAAGCCGATGTCACGTGGGTGATGCCAAAGATTTCGGGCGAAGTGATGGAATTATTAATTAATGATAATCAGGTAGTAAAAAAAGGGGAAACTTTAGCAGTATTAGATCACCGCGATTATCAAGCTCGTTATGATCAAGCTCGTTCAGTAGTTAGCTTGAAAGAAGCTGCACTGGGTGTACAACAACAAAATGAAAAGTCTGCCAAGTCTTCAATTATTGAAGCTCATAGTGGCGTAGTGGCAGCACAAGCTGATTTAACTCGTTTAAGAAAAGAGTTTGAGCGTTATCAAGATTTATTAAAAGATGGGGTGATTACCCGACAAAACTTTGAAGGGGTACAGTCTCAATATTTAACGGCGCAAGCTCAACTCAGCAAAGCGCAAGCCGCCGTAAATGCGGCAGAAGCTCAGTTGGGGAGTTTACAAGCGAGTCGAGCGCAGCTTCTAGCAGATATTCAAAGTGCCAATGCAAACTTAAACCTGTATCAGGTCGATTTGGCTTCATCAAAGGTGGTCAGCCCTGTAAACGGTAAGATCGGTAGCCTTGCAATCCAGAAAGGTTCACGTGTTTCTCCGCAAACCCGCTTAATGGCGATCATTCCTGAAAATAGTTTGTATGTACAAGCAAACTTCAAAGAAACCCAAATTGAAAAAATGCATATTGGGCAGAAAGTTGAATTAAAACTTGATGCTTACCCAAGCCTGACCTATAGCGGAAAAATTGAGAGCTTTTCACCAGCTTCAGGCGCGACTTTCTCACTTATGCCACCAGACAATGCCACAGGCAACTTTAACAAGGTTGTTCAGCGTATTCCTGTACGTATTGCCATAGATTCAAGCCCACATATTGATTTGATAAAACCTGGAATGTCGGTGAGTGCCACCGTTGACCTAAGAACTTAATAATAAAATTTTAGGTAATAACCAATGAATAAGCACCTTGAGGCCGAGTGGAGATTCCCAGCAAAAACTGCATGGGCAATTTTTGCTGCCATGATTTTTGGTAACTTCATGGCGATTCTTGATATTCAGATTGTGGCGAGTTCTCTAAACGAAGTTCAAGCTGGCATGAGCGCAAGTCGTTACGAAGTCACTTGGGTGCAAACGGTTTATTTAATTGCCGAGATTATTGCAATTCCAATGTCGAGTATTGTCTCGCGGGTGCTTTCAACACGGGTGTATTACACCATCTGTGCAATTGGTTTTACGGTCAGTTCGTTACTTTGTGCCTTGGCATGGAACTTAGAAATTTTACTGGTGTTCCGTGGCATTCAAGGCTTTATGGGCGGCGGCATGATTCCGACTTCCATGACTGCCTTGTACTTACTTTTTCCAGAACCAAAACGTTCATTGCCATTGGTTATGTTTGGCATGATCAGTACTTTAGGGCCTGCGATTGGCCCCACCATTGGCGGTTGGCTCACTAATAACTTTTCGTGGCACTGGATGTTCCTGATTAATATTATTCCGGGCATCATCATTGCTACAGTCATTTACTCAGGCCCCAATATCGATCGTGCCAACTATTCACTCATCAAAAGTATGGACTGGTTCAGTCTAGTCGGTATGGCGATGTTTTTGGGTGGACTTGAATATTTCCTTGATGAAGGCGCACGACATGACTGGCTTGCAGACACAGGTGTTCGTATTGCTTTCATGATCTGCGTTGTGGGCGGCATGATTTTCTTTTCTAGAAGTTTTACCCAGCCTAAACCTTTGCTCGATTTATCCGTATTTAAAAATAAAAACTTTACCTTAAGTGCAATCACAACGTTTGTGATTGGCATGGCGCTCTATGGCTTGGGTTACATGATTCCCGTATTTCTTGGGCAAGTCCGTGAAATGAATAGTAGCCAAATTGGTCACGTCATGATGGTGACAGGCATTGTCATGTTCTGCTTTGCGCCATTTCTTGCATGGCTTATTCCCAATTTCGATACCCGAAAAACCGTATTTGTTGGAATGATTCTGGCGGGCTTTGGTGTTTGGCTCAATTCACATTTGAGCATTCATAGCGATTACGACTTTATGTTTTGGCCGCAAATTTACCGTGGTATTGGTCTCATGATTTGCCTGATTGTGGTGTCGCATTTAGCCATGAGTACTTTGCCGCTGAGTAAAGTGGCTGATGCCAGCGGTATTTATAACCTGATGCGTAATATCGGCGGTGCGGTTGGACTAGCTCTCATTAACTCATCTTTAGACTGGCTAACTGCGCTACATGTCACCCAGATTAATCAGTCGATGACACCGCAAAACTGGATATTTACAGAACGACTCGACCAACTCACGGCGCAATATCAAGAAGTTGGCTCAAATGCCCAGCAAATCGCGCTCAGTGTGATTTACCGCGACATTCATTTTCAGGCTCTGACATCGAGCTTTAATGATCTATTACGCATGCTCGCAATCATTATGTTTGTGACCGCATTTTTAACTATCTTTATGGATCGGGGGAAGAAAATGAATATGTAGATATTTAAAAATAAAGGCAGCTTTCAAAGAATGAAAAACAATAGGGCATATCAAAACGTATCCCTTCATAGAAAAAGAACATTGATCTGAGTTTTCTAAAAATCGGTTGATGAGATCGGGGAACTCACAAATTAGAGGTGGAAGGTTAAAGGATTATGATTAATACAACGTATAAACTAATTTCAAAATTGAACCTGAAAAACACGACTTATGGTCAATATTTTGAAAAAGAGCAAATCGATACTGAGCGATTAAAAGTGATGTATTCCATTTACGAACAGTATTATGAAAATACGAGATTTTCTATTTTCGTAGATGATTTCCAAAATAAAAGCGGTGCGATCTTAATTTTTGACTCTGAAACAGATGAGATTGTCGGTTTCTCGACTGTGGTGGTGCAGCATTTCTACTTAAACGGTAAGGACTACACCGTGTTGTTTAGCGGTGACACGGTTATTTTGAAGAAGTTCTGGGGCACGCGTAGCTTACAAAGTACCATGCTCAAGCTCATGATTAAGCTTCGAATCAAATATCCATTTAACGAACTCTATTGGCTCCTCATTTCTAAAGGTTATAAAACCTACTTACTGCTCGCCAATAACTACTATGTCTATTACCCAAATATTAAAGACGAAAACCAGCATCTTTCGGAAGTCGTTGAGCACTACTGTGAAAAATTCTTTGGGGAGTACTACGACCGTGAAGCTGGCCTTTTAAATTTTGGCGATGACTATCAACCATTAAAAGGTGAAGTCGCACCAATTACTGCCGAAATGAGAGAGAAAAACCCAAATATTCATTTCTTTGAGCAAAAAAATCCGACATGGAAAGCTGGCACAGAACTACCGTGTATTGGCCGTCTTGGATGGAAAGACATAGCCCGTTTCCCCGTAAAGCTGATGACTAAACCGACCAGTAAAGGAAAGTTTGAAGCATGCGTAACCCATAAAACAAAACGTAGAGAGGCCATCCAATGAAAACTAATGAATGGCTAACTTTGGGTTCGCATCTGATTTTAAAAAAATGGTGTGATGCATCTGACCGTAATTTTCAAAAACAATTTAATGCCTTAGAGACCACGCAACGTCAAATTTTGCATTCGATATTACAGACTTCGACCTTTGCTAAAGATAAGAAAGTTCAAAACTATGAGCAGTTTGTAAAAGTATTTCCTGCAACACGTTACGGTGCATGGCGAGAAGACATTCAGCGTTACCGTGAACAAAAGCTTTCACTATCTAGCAGTAAGTTAGTTCGTTTCCAGCCGACCAGTGGTTCGAGTGAGCAAATCAAGTTTATTCCATACACCAAGTTATTTTTAGATGAACTTGACCATGCAATTGCGCCGTGGATGGCGAGTTTATACCGTAAATGCCCACAGTTGAGTTCGGGCACACACTACTGGTCGGTGTCGTGGTTACCTGAAAGCCAGCGTGAAGTTTTAAAAGACAAAAACCTAAATGATGATAGTGCGCTACTTGGTGTAGGCAAGCGAATTTTATCTAAGTTTACTCAAGCGGTTCCAAGTAATGTTGCCTTTGCAGCAAATGCTGACGATGCACTGTTTGCCACCATTTGCTACTTGGTGGCGAACCGTAACTTAGCCATGATTTCGGTGTGGAGTCCAACTTTCGCGCTGCAATTGCTGGAACGTTTGGAGTTGCTACAACAAGACGTGATTGAGGTTTTACAAAGTGGTTCATGGGGTAACCGTCAGGCTTCATTAAAAGAAGTGACTGCACCGCGTAGCTCTGAAAGTGCTCAAGCCTTAATTGCAAGTTCAAACGGCACACAGATCGACTTTAAAAAGCTCTGGCCAAAGTTAAGTCTGGTTTCGAGTTGGGACACCGCAGGTTCAAAAGCTTGGGCGGAGAAATTAAAAGAGAAATTGCCCAGTGTTCAGTTTGAAGGTAAAGGACTATGGGCGACGGAAGGTGTAGTGACTATTCCCTATAATGACCAATACCCATTGGCCTACCAAAGTCACTTCTATGAATTTGAATATTTAGAAGGCGATAAACAAGGGCAAATCATTCCGTCGTGGCAGCTTAAACAAGGTGATGTGGTCAGCCCGCTCATTACTTCGGGTAATGGCTTACTTCGCTACTGTTTGGATGATTGCTTACTCGTTACTGGCTTTATAGAGCAAATTCCGTGTTTTGAGTTCCAAGGCCGTCGTTTTGGGGTAGATCTGGTCGGTGAAAAACTCGCACCTGAAACCGCTCAGCAATTATTGTCACAGTTAAATGAAACCGAATCGAAAGCGATTTCTTTACTCGCAATTGATACGCAGCAACAGGTTAAACCATTTTATTGCGTGCTTTTTGAAGGTGAAATTCATCACAGCATTAGCAATGAATATATCGATAGTATTTTGCGTCAAAACTTCCACTACGAACTTGCACGAAACTTGGGGCAGCTCGACCAGCCTCAAATTCGCCAAGCCAATAATGGCTGGAATGCCTATAAAAAACTGGTCATGTTTGATGGCATTATCGAAGGTAATATCAAGCCTGAGCCACTCAAAAAAGTCACCCTCAATAGTTTGGAACAACTATGAAAGGGATGAAGCCATTTAACTCTCGGTTTTTAACACTTCGACACGCCTTGTGTCTAGGCGTGTTGTTGGTGTCGAACACACATGCCATGACTTTAGACGAGGCTTTATATGCCAGTTTAAGGCATGAAAGTCAGCTTGAAGTGAGCCGTTTAAGTGTGAATCAGTCCACCGCTATGCTTGAGCAAGCTAAACAGCGTGATGGACTTAAAGTCAATTTAGTCGGCCAACTGGACTATGAAAGAATAGATACGCCTTCACACGTCCTATTTCCAACCGAAGGAAACCGTAAAGGACAAAGTTTGCAATTGCAGGCAGATTATCCGATTTATACCTCTGGTCGACACCGTTTAGGAATAGATATTGCCGAAAGTCAGCTTTCTGCACAAAACCAAGGTTTATCAGATCAACGGTCGGAAACCATTTTAAATACCGTAATGGTCTATACCGACGTATTAAAAAAGAAAGCCATTTTAGAACTCAGACAAAAGACTATGGCAAACCTGCAACGGTCTTTATATGAGTCGAAGCGCCGTTTTGACGTGGGTATGATTACCCGTGCAGACTTGGCTCAGGTTTTGGCGCAAGTCGCACAAGGCCAAGCCGATATTACACAAGCTCAATCTAACTTAACTGTAAGTGAAGCCCAGTTTTATCAAGTGACAGGTGTAACGCCTGATAACCTTGTCGCCATTAAACAGCTACCCGCTATTCCCGCGAGCTTAGATGAAATTTTGGCGCAAACCAAAAACCATCCAGCTTTAATGCGCAGTAAATACGAAAAGCAAGCTGCCGAAAAACAATATGCTTTAACTAAACGGGAACTCTGGCCAACAGTCATGCTGACCAGTCGTGCCGGAAAGCAAGATGAAGCGAGTTATATTGGTTCGGAAAGTAATAACTATATGGTCGGGGTACAACTTAATGTACCGCTCTATGATGATGGTTTAAATCGCGCCAATGTCAAAAAAGCACAGGCAGATATCGATCTGGCTCATCAGAAAATACGAAGTCTTGAACTAGACTTAAATAAGCGTACCCGTACGACCTATGCGCAGCTTCAAACCATTCGACAAAATAAAGAAGCATTGGCAAATGCCATAGAGGCTGCGTCTATTGCCTTTGTCTACACACGTAAAGAGTTTGATGTTGGCACCAAAACGACATTTGATTTGCTTAATACAGAGCAAAAGCTACTCGATGTACAAACCCAAAAAACCGTAAATGACCAAGACGAAGTGGTGTTTGTCTATCAGCTACTCGACCAAATGGGACGTTTAAACAGTTTGGTTCCCGTCCAGACCGCACAATAGGTGAATAATGAATAAAACAAATCCACCACTTGGTGACAGCACTCTCATTACCCGTGAAGCAACTTTGGCAGATGACGAAGCTTTGCGAGATTTAATCGCTGTACCCATGACCACCAAAGGCATACAAATTAGCTTTCAGCGCGAACCGAGCTATTTTAGAGCGTCCGACATTGTCTATCGACATAAATTACATGTCGTGATTGAAGACACTGAAAGCCAAAAGAAGCTCGCTTGTTATAGCAATGGTTACCGCCCGTGTTATGTCGATCGGAACATTCAAAACTTACGCTATGCGGGTGATTTGCGGGTAGATCACAACTACCGTGGTAAATCACTGGTGAAGGTTTTGGCTAAGCATGTAAAACAGACCATGCATGAACCGAACTATAGCCAAATGATTATTTTTGATGATAACCATGCCGCACGTGCAGCTATACAAACGGGTAAAACGGGAATGCCCGATTATTATGATGAAGGACTCATCGAAACACTAAGTCTGACTGACTTAGGCACAAAAAGAAAAATCACGGCTTTTTTAAAGCAAGTTGATAAACAGATTGATCTTCAAGAGATCCATAGTTGTGTCGCCGAAGCTCAGCACGTAGAGGCTATGAACCAGTTTATTGCCGACATGGCAGAGTTTTATAACTTTATTCCTGCCTATAACTTTGAAGAACTGGCTCAAGAGCATCAGTATTTTTTAGGGATAAAACTCTCAGACTTTTCACTTTATTTTAAGGGTGAAAAACTGGTGGGCATGTTTGGTTTGTGGGATCAACACAGTATTAAGCAAACCAAAATTTTACATTACAGCTCAGTCATTGGAATTTTTAGACCTGTTTATAACTTATTAACTCCGTTAACTAAGGGCATGCGCTTGCCTAAACTCGGTGACTCGATTCAGTACCATGTGTTACATACGCTTATGTGCCATCCAGAAGATTTGGCTTTGCATCATAAAATGCTCGAAGATGCCTATAACAAATCAAAACAGCAGGGCGTTGGTGTGGTGAGCTTTACGCTTTCCCATAAAGACCCGCGCTATCAGTTAAACCAGTTTTATAAAGGCGAACGCTTAACAGGAATGCATGGTTTTATTAGTTATGAAGGCGACCCAAGACCACATTTTGATAAAAACTTGATTCCATATTTAGAGGTTGGACGTATTTAATTTAAAGCTTGAAGTGATACTTTGAATGAAGCCCACGAGAGTGGGTTTTGTCATTTTGAATATGAGTGATGAAGTTGAAGGTCAGTTTATAAAAGAAAATATAGCAATAATTTATAATATAATTATTTAATTTTTAATGGAAAAGTATTTTAATTTTTATTGATGCGTAGTCACTAAACGTACATATAGCGCAACTACTATACAAATCGAAATTTAAGAACATGGTAGTTAAGTGATGAAAAAAAGTTTATTGGGCGGTCTTATTCTGTCTTTGTGTACAACTCCAGCTTTTGCGTTAAATATTTTATTGGTTAACGATGACGGTCTAACCAGTAATGTCAAAGCACTCTATGATGAATTAAAAGCAAATGGTCATAACGTGCTTGTGTCTGTGCCGTGTTCACCACAAAGTGGTCGTGGTGGCGCAATCGTAATGTACAGCTCAACGACGATTACCGCGGATAACGATAAGCAAATTGCGGCCGAAAACGGTTGTCACAACGGCGCTGCACCAATTGGTGCACCTGCTGCTGGAATCTTTACCAAAGCGGGTTATACCAATGGCGACTGGAACTACGCGCATGGTACACCAGTCATGGCAACAGTTTATGGACTAGATGTGGTTGCGCCCAAACGCTGGGGTAAAGCGCCAGACTTAGTTTTATCTGGCCCGAATGAAGGTCAAAATGTCGGAAAAGTCGTTGTGCACTCTGGCACGATTGGCAATGTACAGTTTTCGGCAGGCCGCGGCATTCCATCAATTGCCTTAAGTGCAGATACCAACACGGTAGATGACAAAACTTTAAACAACCCTAACTCCGCAATTGTGGCAAAACAAACCGTAGTGTTATTAAAAGAATTACAAGCCAAGGCAGGCAAGGGCCAATTGTTGCCAAAAGGCATTACCTTAAATGTGAATTTCCCTAAAAATTTAACAACCAGCACACCTTTTGCTTTTTCAAAAATTGGGACGTATGACTTATATAAACTGAAATTCCAAGTGACCAAAGACAATAAAGGCAATAACCAATTTGGTTTAGGTATTGATGCGGCACCATCGGCTCCAACCGCTGCGCAAATGTCGGATGAAAGCGCCGTCATGCAAAGCAAAATTGCTGTGACTGCAATGCAAGTTGCTTACGATCAGCGACCAGCAGCTCAAGAATGGCTCAAAATTCGTTTAAAAAGCCTATTTAACAAGTAAGGGAGAAAGACCATGAAACGTTGTTTGTTGGTTTTACTTCTTGGGCTTGGATTGGCGGCTTGTAATGACAATGATCATGATGACCAAGTCTCAACTGAAAAACCTGCACTGGCTCCGAGCTTAGATGTCGGAACTTATATTATTAGTACCGAAACTGATCAAGAGTTGCCTATGGCGGGCAAATACTATTCTGGCGCTGACGGTTCTAAATTATTGGTTTTAGATGATGACGAAAACCGTGCCAAAATTGTGATGAGCTATGACGCAAAAAACAAAGCTTGGCAGAGCAATCAGTCTAACCAAGCGATGACCGTTGAATTGGCACATTATGAAAAAATTGATGATCAGAAAATTACGCTGAATCAATTGGTCGGCAATTACGATTTATCGTTTCCAGATGGAACAACGGTAAATGCCGAGGTCAATGCACAAGGCAAAATTGTCTCGAAAGACTCAAATTGTGTATTTACAGGTGTTATTACTGAAAGTGCATTAGCGAATACTGCAAACTATCAACTGACCGATAATAAGTGTGATGCGCTAAAAAATAATTCGAAAGGTTATGTTGTGGTAGATGAAGACTTAGAGCCTATGAGTTTTAGACTGGTATCTGACACGGTTGCCTCAAAAGATATTTGGGCATTTGCACAATCTTAAAAATAAAAAGGCAACGGATTCATTTCGTTGTCTTTTACCCCAACCTATCTTGCGCCGTTGAAACAGCTAACATGGTTTGAAGATAATAATCTACACGTGATTGATTATTTTCCTTATGTGAGTTATGCGCATTAAAGGCTGCATCATGAAGTTTTACGACTCGAGCGATCGGATTCAAACCACAACGAATTAAATATTCTTCGCGTGTTTCCGTTTCCCGTTTAGTTAATGCATCAACGGCATCACGGACTTCTTTTCCGAATAAACTTTCGATTTTGTCTAGCGTAAGGGGTGTGTCTTCAACGCTATCGTGGAGAAGGGCGGTAATAATATAAACTTCTGAAAATTGGTGCTCAATTAATGAGTTGACCACACCTTTAATATGGTAATCAAAGTAATCATGAGGACCATACTTTTGACCTTGATGCGATTCTTTTGATAATTTCTCTGCTAATTCAACTTTATTTTGAGTCATTTTTTGCTCTTATTACTTTAAGTATATGACACGGCCTAATTTGTGAGATGGGACGCTTAAGTCATAATTTTATACTGGATAGCGACTCTTAAAAACATCCCTTAATAACAGTAGTGTCTCTTTTTATTTATTCATTTTTAGTTGAGTTAGGACAATTCAGACTTTAAGTTTTTGAAATTTTAAACTTTAACTTAATGATATAAGGGTAGATTAAAAATATTACTTAAGAATTTCCTTAATTATGTAATTAAATGAAAAACAATAATTATTTAAATAATTTCTAGCCAATTTCACATTGACACCTTAAATATTGAAGATTAACATTTGGCTTCTGGCCTACATTGCCAGGCAGTTTTGACAGACTGCTATAGGACCGCATCGGGATTATTCCTTCCGAGGAATAGTTTTGTGTGTACTTCTCGTTCCCTCCCGTAGCGGTAGGACGGGAGAGGGACACCTTTGTGTGTGCTGGAGTCCTACCAGTCTGTCAACCCTCTTTCGTTCTGCCACCATAATTCTAATGCTTTGGCAGAACTCCATATATAAGGAGTTGGCTTTGTACATTCATCATTTCTTGGCAGCCATTGCCAAAAGCTATAACAACACAGCTTAAAACATTTAACGCAGCTTGATCGCCGTAAGGTTTTTTCAGGCTTTAGCTCGTTATTACTCAAAACTCAGACAATTAAAACTTGAGATGTGCTGCGCACAGTCTTCATGGCTTTGCTATGCCTTTTTTCTCCCAAAAGACAGCGGTTTTTATATCTCATTTACATACAACAATAATTTTATAACGGTAAAAATATGCCAAAAATAGTTCTCCCAACACGTGCAGTACAAGTCGTAAATAAATCAATTGAATTATTTCACTATAACGGGTTTCATCTGGTCGGCATCGACAGACTTGTGAAAGAGTGTGAAGTGACCAAAGCGACTTTTTATAACTACTTTCACTCTAAAGAACGGTTGATAGAAATCTGCTTGATTGTGCAAAAAGAACGATTAAAAGAAAAAGTGGTTTCAGTGGTTGAATATGATCGCAGCACAAGCGCAGCCGATAAACTCAAAAAGCTCTATTTTTTACATGCAAACCTAGACGGGCTGTATTACTTATTATTTAAAGCTATTTTTGAAACAAAACTAACCCATCCAAAAGCGTACATAACTGCCGTGCGATATAGAACATGGCTCATCAATGAAATATATAGTCTGCTTAGAGCACTTAACCCCGATGCTTCTTTTACCGATGCCAAATTATTTTTATATATGATCGAAGGCGCCATCATTCAGCGTTTAAGCTCCGATGAAGTTGATGAGAGAGTGGTTGAGGTGTTTTTGAGGGGGATGGGGTGAGGGGGAATAATTTTGAGTAGGCGGCTTCAACCAACTATAAAAGCCCTCTAAGGAGGGCTTTTATCTTTAAATTTCTTTCTTAAGTCTTATAACTTCTCTACTTATTTTCAAAATCGTGTCATTAATTTCTTTAGTATAATCATATTTAGTTTCTTCCTTTTTTCTTCCCATAAAGTGATTGCAGTAATTATCTAATTTGTCGCAAATTTGACGCATTTCAATTTCTGATTTTATCAAGAGTGGGTCTTCACCATATTTAGTTTGGTCCAGATGAAGCTGAAAGTCATATAAATCTTCAATGTTTTTTTCTAAAGTGATACCCACATTTTCAATTATTTTATCTAGTTTTGAAAAGTCTAAGTTAGTTTCATGAAAAAGCTTATCAATCAAGAATATTAAGTCACTGAAAATAAGCATATTTTTTTCATTTTTTTAATTATCTTTTGGAAAGATTCTAAGTTTTCTGAATAATCAGTTCCTATAATTCTCCTTGCACAGTAGTGTTGAAATAGGCTAAACCCATCATATTCTCGGCTTTTATGCCAACTGGTATGTAATTCACGTGTTTTGTCTAAAATTAACTCTATAAGTTGTTGAGACTTCTTATATGTTTCCTGATTACGCCATAATAAAAAACCAATAATAGCAATGATAGGCGTTAAAATAGTTGCTGTTATAGTTAGAATTTTATTTATACCATCTATACTAAAATTGCATTGTAAAGACTTTCCTTGACATATAGTCATATACTGAAAAAATCCGCAAACTATAAGAACACAAATATATACAAGCAAATAATATCCAACATATTTTTCAATTTCTTTCATTTGTGATTTCATAAAACTAAATTAATATCCTGATTTATGGTACTTTAATTCATACCACCTTTTTATTAAAAACTATTATCTTAGCTTATATCCTTGAATTTACTTTTGTAGCTGTCAGTTAAAGTTGGCCAAATGGCGCAGTATTGGCCAACTTTTTTATTGTATAAAACTCGAAATTATTTAATATTTTTTAAAGTAATTACCAATAACTTCCGGCTTCATCTGCTCTTATGCGGTCACATCTTAATTTAGTGCAAAAATGAATTTCAACTTGTCTTAAGAATACTGCAGAAGTTTTATCGCTTATGCCTCTAAAACGCATAGTATATTCAGCCATACGTGATTGCATCCTATGCCCATCAGTTAAATAACATAAACTTATTGGATCTGTGGTAAAAAAGTTCTCAATCTCCTTAAGTGTTTGTTTGAGATCATTTTCAAATCTATCCAGTGAATCTAGTTGAGCTAATATTGCTCCCGTTTTTCGTCTTAATTCAGCAGGACTAAATTCCTGACCATCGATTATTTGGTCAAAAAGTTTTACTGCATCTCTTAAAGCTTCATTTAACCATTTTACTTTTCTATCAGGGATATCAAGCTCTCTTTTATCAAAAAGAGATAAATGGGGAATATGTCCAATTTTATGGGTTGCTTGGTAAATTAATCTTTCTTCATCATCTTCTTCAAGTTCTACCCTAAATGTTTTGACTAAAATATTTGGTTTTTGTGCTTTATAACGGCGATTTAGCTCTTTTATTACATCTTCACCCAATTCAAAATTTAATCTTGCATATCCACTATGTACACTCTTAATTAATTCCTCTAAATCTTTAATTCGTTGGATATATTCATCTTTTCTATCAAGATAATCTTGTACTCGCCCTAATTTGGATTCAGCTTCTTTTGTCTTCTTGAATAGCCTAATACTACTCATTACATTTTCATGAGCTTGAAATTTATTCTGGGCGCAGTCTTTGCCCATTATACTTAAAGAACCGTCATTCAATGCGATTACATACCCATGGAAGTGGCCTTGACCACATTTACCATGTTCATCAGTTAAGCAACATTTTAGTTCTGCATCTCTTATTTCGTATTCTGCAATCACTTTAGAAAAGTTTAATGGGGTTATTGTTAAGTTTTCTTCATAACCCGATAAACTTAGTAATTCTTGGTGAGATTTAATTGTTGGATTTGAGCTCATGTTTCTCCTTTATATATTAATTAGAAGATTGCAGTATAATTAATATACTGCATAATAAATAGATATACATTTTTTGATGCAAGCTATTGATATATAAAATTTAGAGTGTTTTATTAGAAAAATATTAAAAATATTTTTGTCTTTAATTACCAATTGGCCCTAAAAGAGGGATCCTCTTTCGTATTAAGCTCAAATGAGAACTACGACGGCACAGCTATTTATTATAAGAGGCTTGGTTGAGGGCTGATATAAGGTATCTACAGAGCAGCCCATTTATCACTTAATTTCTATATTAAAAGTCTCTTCCAAAAATGAATCACTTTTAGTTTTCCACACATTAGCAGGCATAGGATGTTTAGCATCTTGAATAAGTTCTAGGGTGTTTGGAATATCTTTAAGGTCGAGTAATTGATGTAGCTGAATACTTTGCCTTGGGTCAACAATTGGGTCTTGGCTGCCAACCAATATAAGAGTAGGTGGATATTGAGACGAAATCGGTAGCGATGATCTAGCTGCGGATGCAGTTTCTATGTTTTTTTCAGCACTAATGGATTCATTTATTTCTTTCATTACATTTAATGGCAGTGTTCTACTGTTAGAACTCCACTGAGCATACATAGCTTTAAAATCATAAAATCCCGATATCAAAATCAAGGCATTTATCTTGCCTAAATTAGCTACAACATTTGCTATAGACGCACCACAGCTAATACCAACTACTGCAACTTTGTTTGGGTCCACATGTGGCTGTGATCGAGCAAAATTAATGGCTTGTACAAGATTATTTTGTGAGGCTTTACCACAAAAATCTGATTTTCCAGATGACTCACCGTATCCACTCATAGATACAGCAACACTGAAAAAGTTCTTTTTACTATATTCATTTAACAAGCCTGAACGTACAAAGGCTTTAGCACCTTGTTTATCTTTTTGAATACCATGTAAAAAGATAATTCTAACTATTGAAATTTAAAATCAATATATAAGTTACTTAATTAAATAAACACGGATATTCCAATAACATCCGTGTCAGAAAATTGGTTTAGGTTAATGGTGAAAGAGAAAAGCAACTTAATTTATTCATCGTTTAACGCACATTCAAAATTACTTGGGTTTTCTTTACATCTTACTTTTTTCAAAAAATTCATCATTTTAGGGTCGTAAATACCAGCCTTGGTTAGCTGTATACGTGCCTCGCGCATCATTTTCATATAGTTTACTTGTTCATTTTTAGGAATATCCATCCAATATTTTGAAGGAATATCACTTTCATATTTGGCAATAATGCCAAATGTTCTATTTAGTTGGCTGGCTACCCAAGTTCGAGACTTTTGCCCAAAACCTGCTGGAAACTGGTCTTTACGAATAATGAAATTTGCCGAAATTTGAGTTAAAGGAAAACGAACGATTGCTCCTTTTTCACCTAAACCTTTGTGTAATTCAAAAGGTTTAAATGCCACAATAGGAGCGGGCACAATATCAATTTCATGATTATTAAATTTTGAACCAGCATTGGTGACGTCTACAGATACAGCCTGACCGCCAACATGTTGAACAAGCCTTGGTTGGGCTTCATCATATTTAAATACCCCAATTTTTTTTCCAGCAGCTTTTGCAAGTGTATTGATACTTCTATCATTTATGAACAAATATGCAGGACCAATTGTGCCTAAACCTGCAATTTCGTAAGGACCTACCACCATGTTTTTTGCGGCAATTGGTGAAGACAACAGCTTATAGGCATTAATTGCCGTTTTCATATTTGTTAATGCGCCAACTGCATCTAAGGATCCTGTATATTTATTAAACTGACGGCCACGTAAACCACTAATAATAGCGCCATCACATTTTCCGACTTTTAAATCTTCAGCCGCAATTCGTTCATCTACATATGCTTTTAAAGATAAATCAGCTCCCCAATTTTTGGCTTCAAGCGCATAATCTTTGGCTAAAGCGAAAGCATCTCCCGATTTACCAATTGGGTCATATACACAAACGATTTGTTGTTTGGCATAAAGAGTTGTTGTTAAACAAGTACTTGTAATAAGTAAAATAACTTTTAAACGATCCATATTTAATTATCCATTATTTAAATTATAAAAATTATTCTATGAATCTGGCCTAGATTAGATATGGCATTTCAAGGAAAATATTTAGTGAAGAAGTCAAAAGTCAGTTTTGTAATTACTGAATGAACTAGAAAATTTTTCAGAAAAAACGAACCTGAAAAGTTTTAGTTGGGTATTACTCTATTTTTTTTCGTGCTCGATTAAAAGTTGAAGTATTGGAGTAACCTAATTTCTTTGCTATTTCTTCTCGGCTTAACACTTGATTTTTAAGAAATTTAACCAATTTTTCCTCGCGCACTTCTTTATATAATTTTTGAAAGTTATAACCTTTTTCTTTAAGCATTCTTTGCAAAGTGCGTTTAGTTAAATTTAATTTTTTAGCAACTTGCTCAAGGTTCAATAGGCCATTTAAATCATCATATAGAGCATTTTTGACACGAAATTGAATTTCCTGAAATTTTGATATTTTATTTAATTCATTTTCACAAATCACTTGTAACTTTTTCGATGTTAACGGGTCAGCCATAATGAGCGGGTTATTCAGAATATGGCTAGAAGTTATAAGGCAGGTATTTTTTTGATTATAGTTTATTTTTTCAAATGTCGAGCTTAAAAGGTCGTGAAAGTGTGTGAAATATTGAGGGCATTCGCATTCTAAATTAATGATAGGTTTAAATGAAGGGAAGAAAATTCGAGCTAAAGAAACAAACCCAACTAAAAAAAATCCGAAACAAAACTCATAAGCTGCCACATCTAAAGGGTTATTCCAGTCTAGTGTTCCATCTTCATAAGTGATTTCATAATAACTTAAATCTTTTTCTACATATAAATCTAAGTTTATAAAAGTACACTGTATTTTTACAAATTTATTGATGGTTTCTAGAGCATCCTTGACATCATTAGATATAACAGCAGTTAAACCTAATAAGCCATGTGAGCTAATTTTTAACTCTTTGGCCGCATAAAATCCAAGACCAGGCTCTTGAGTTAAAGTTATACAATTTCTAATAACGGTTTTAAAGTCAGAAATATTAACCTTATAATTCAATTCATTTAGTCGATCTAAATCAATATTTGTATTTAAGAAAATATCATTCGGATTAATATTCCACTTTTGCACAAGTTGTGAAAGTAAATGAACATATGAACCTAAAATAAAATGCTCGGTACTATGTCTAGGAATACTCATTTTTTGCAGAAAATCCATTTTTAGGCTGTATTTAATGAAAAAATAAGATATTGCTAGCAATTTGAAAACATACATTCATCCGATTTTTAGTCTTTTTCTAGTTTTTTGTCGCCTAATGTACTGTTTTGGCACGTATTGTTCAGGCCGTTCTATAGGCAATAATAAAAAAGCTCAGTATATTTTTTTTAACTCTTAAGTATATGTAAATTGAATATTTGAGAGTGCAGGGACATTAATTTAAAAAAAATGAAAAAGCTTGGAGCTTAGGATGAAAAAGAAATATAGGAATGCTGTAATTCTTACATTCAGTTTATTTATTAGCGGTGGAGCTGTGGTAAATGCAGCAAGTACCACCAAGTCTTCTTGGCTAAATTGTAATGTAAATTCATGTACCGAAGGAGGCAGCGCCACTGTAAAATCCAGTTATGCAAAAACGAAATACCCAATTATATTGGCTCATGGAATGGCAGGTTTTTCTGCTGTTGGCCCTTTGCAGTACTGGAATGGTATTACTGAAGATTTGGTCGCTAATGGAGCTAATGTATATGTGGCTCAACAAGCTTCATTTAACTCTTCTGAATTACGTGGTGAGCAATTACTTTTACAAGTTAAACAAATTTTAGCAATTACAGGTGCAGAAAAAGTTAACTTAATTGGTCATAGCCATGGTAGTCAATCTGTTCGTTATGTGGCTGGATTAATTCCTAATAAGGTTGCTTCTGTTACCTCAGTAGGAGGGCCGAATAAAGGTTCACCTGTCGCTGATTTTGTTTATAACTTAACTCAATCACCTATAGCTCCAATATTAGATCCAGGAGTTTCTTCGGCAGTTAACGTCTTTTTTTCTTTAGTTGGTATTGGTTCAGGCCATTATTATGATCAAAATAGTGTTGCTGGTTTATATTCCTTAACTACAGCGGGTGCAGCCGACTTCAATAGACGTTTTTCTGCGGGTGTGCCAGTTACAGAGTGTGGCTCAGGTGATGAACTTGTTAAAGGTGTTCGTTACTATTCTTGGGGTGGAACAAGTCCTGCCACTAACATATTTGATCCATTTGATTCAGGATTATTGGCTTTATCTCTACTTATACCGAGTCAAAGTGATGGCTTAGTCTCTAGATGTTCAAATCATCTTGGTACAGTCATTCGTGATAATTATGCTTTTAATCATCTCGATGAAGTTAACCAGACGCTTGGTTTAGTTGGTTTCTTACAAAATCCTGTCACACCATACCGTTTACAAGCCAACCGTCTTAAAAACTTGGGGCTATAGTTTAAGTATTAAAGGAGCTTAAGGCTCCTTTAGCAAAATTATTTTGAATTAAAAAAGTAAAAATGTGAGATAACGGTCTTGAAGAGTAGAGTATTATTCGTAGTTTTTATTGTGATGTGTTTGGGCTTAGTCTATTGGTTTTTTAAACCAGATCATCAAACTTTAACGAATTCAAATAGTAATGAAACAGAGTCTTATACTGAATCTAAATATAGTCAAACAAGTGCTAGTCAAAATAAAAATGCACCTCAACTATCAGCTTCACTACAGGGAACAGAAATTGATTGTCCAATTCAAGTTGATAAACAAGGAAAATTAATTTTAACAGTTGGAATACGAAGTTGTTTTGATTACTTTTTTTCAAGTTTAGGTGAAAAAAGTGAAAATGAGCTTATATCTAATATTCGTCAATATTTAACATCAAACTTGCCAGCTGAGGCTGCTAAATATGCAATATATTTATTAAACCAATACGTGGCGTACAATCATGCTTTAAAAAATCTAACACCAGAAAGTAACTTTTCAGCCACTGACTATAATGCATATCAACGCTTAGTAAATCAGATCAATGGTTTTCAGCAGAAATATTTCAAGCCTGAAGAGATCAAAGCATTGTTTGGTAATGAAAGAAATCTCAATCAATTCAATATTGATCAGATGAGAATTTACGCAGATAAGTCTTTAAGTACGGAAGAAAAAGCCACTCAAATATCACAATTAATTGACAAACTTCCTGAAAATTTAGGGCCAGGTGTAAAAACTGCGATGCAATTTCAAGAATTGCAGCAACTTACTCAAGAAATTAAAGGCAAAGGTGGAACAGCTGAAGATATTAGAACTATGCGAGAAAATTTGTTAGGAACAGAAGCTGCACAACGTTTGGAAAAAGTTGACCAAGAAGAAGCTGTATGGGGGCAACAAGTAAACAGTTATTTAAATGAGAGAGATCAGATTTTACAAACTGGAATGAGTAATGAAACTAAGCAACAGTCTGTTCAGGAATTAAGAAAAAAATATTTCGGTACAAACGAAGAGCAATTAAGAGCGCAAGCTTACGAAACGATGCATGATCAAAAGAATAATTAAGTGTACGAACTTTAAAAGCTTTAAGCTCTCATAGAAAACGATGAGAGCTTAAATTAAATCAGAAAGTACTCTAAGAAATTTGATACTCAAAAGGCTGAGGTTAGGATTTTGATAGCTACGATTTTTGTTTGGCTTTTTGGCGTAAGACATACAAATATAAGCTTTCTACTTTTTCACGTGCCCATGGTGTGGTACGTAAGAATCGCAATGATGATTTAATACTTGGATCTATGCAAAAACATCTAATTTCAATTTTACGACTTAAGCCTTCAAATCCACCGTAGTAATCCAATAATTCATCCAAAATGTCAGCAAGTTTTTTGCCGTGTAAAGGGTCATTGGAGGCGTTCATAATAGATCAACAATATTTTGGGAGTCCATTATTATAACCTGAGCTAGGTGGAAAATGAGAGGGTTGGAATTTAAGCAGGTAGCCCGCATAAGCCTGTACTAATGTTGAGAAATCACAGATTTTATCGTATTGATAACAGCGATATTGGAATTTACCAAACCAGTTTGGTATGATGCCGGCAGTGGTTGGTAGCGACTTAAATTGCTTGAGCAACAGATGCAGTTGAACAAGCTTTTAATAATTCAGTGTAGTGAAGCATAAACGGTGTGGTAGCAACGTAGAGTAGCCAGAGCCTTATATATGGTAGTAGTTTTCCAAATCTTTTATTTAACATAATATACATTATGCGAACAGTTGTATAATTCAATATTGCCCCATAGCTTGGTAGCTATCTTTCATTTGTTTGTAGTGCTTATTTCTTTCTAGCTATTGCGGTACTTTTAGCTATGTGGAATGAATTTTTATTCTAGTTAAATTCAGCACTAGCATCTTCTGACGTTGCTATTGATAGATAATAAATAGGATTTATAAAATCTAATTAAATAGAAATTATGATTAGGTTTGGCTAATAATCGCTTGTTTGATTTTTATTGAGCTTTTTCTCTACCTAGAGCTCCTAGAAATTAAAACTATATCTCGCTAGAATATTTTCCTAAAATCTTTAAAGTCTATGCTAAATTCTAATTTATTAACTCTGATATGCTCAAATCCGCAATATAAAGCAAATTTAATTACGGATTGGTTGAGTAATGTATATTTAGTCACATTTTTATTGAAATCTATATTTTATTTCTCAGTAATAATTTTGAAATATAAATTATAAATTAAAAAATGAATTATATTTTTATTAAATATTTTAATGTATATCATGCTGTTTTAATTTGCAGTCTGTTTTTTTATTAATCATTATTTTTTAAATTTTTAAAAATAACAATGACA
>ERZ501024.94-NODE-94-length-33197-cov-14.745338_pt1 | contig 33197 bp, 38 predicted proteins | sample MGYA00248893_ERZ501024 | MGnify/ENA primary metagenome ERZ501024 (study PRJEB25958, sample SAMN03398501) | human skin metagenome | study: EMG produced TPA metagenomics assembly of the Human Skin Microbiome Metagenome (human skin metagenome) data set. | reverse complement strand
TATAAGTTATAGATTTATCAAAAACCCATTCTATTTCATTAGATTCAGAACATTAAATTTCTATATAACTCAATCTTAATATAATAAAAATTAATCTATCGTATATAGCCCTTATCTATTATTTTCTTAAATAAAAAATAATATATTTTTAATATAAATTGCATCAATATATTACTATAGTTTTTCCATAAGGTTAAACCTAGTATATTGATTGCCAAGGCAATAAAAAATGCTCCTAACATATCCAAAGGAAAATGTACCCCAAGATATATTCTAGACCAAGCAACCAGCCAAGCTAATCCAATCAGTCCTAAACCAATAATACGTTGTTTAGAGAAAAAGTATGAAAAGGCAATTGTGCTAAAAATGAGCATATGATCGCTTGGAAATGAGCCATTAGGCACATGAAAGATAATTGTTCTTCCCACTTCCATTACAAAGGGGCGCGGATGATAAAAAAGCTGAGAAATAATCTGACTGATTGCAATGGCAATACTGGTAAAAATAAAAGCTTTAAGTATTTGTTTTTTAGTATTTAAATTTCCTTTAAACCATAAAACCAGAAATATTACCAGCATAATATAGAGCAAGTCATTAGCGATAAAGATGGCCACATTAATACTCAAATCAGTTGCATTCTCAGATGCATTAATTAATCTGAATAAATTTAAGTTAAAGGTTTCCAAAGACATAAGCTGGGTATATATAAAATTATTACGGTCATGATACTGACATATTTAATAAATAAAGAAAGCAGCACTAGCTGGATTTATGTATAAAAATTTAAACCTCATCAGCTTGCAAGATTTAAACTAATCTAACCAAATGTGTCTCAAAACCATACATTCTCGTGCTCTAATTTAGTTATTGTTCAATTAACTCATTATTTATTAAGATTTTTTATCATATAGGTAGGCAAAAATTAAAATGGATTTTGCAGATATCTTTATACGAGATACGTCTTGGAAATTTATTTTAGAAATCATCATTCGCTGCGTAGTGATGTATCTAATTATTATTATATTTCTGCGGTTATCAGGCAAACGTGGCATACGGCAACTCTCAATCTTTGAAGTTGCAATAATCTTGTGTTTGGGTTCGGCAGCTGGTGATCCGATGTTTATGGAGGAACTGCCGATTATACAAACGTTTACAGTAGTCGCTACTATTCTACTGCTATATCGGATTACGACTTGGAGTATGGTAAAAAATAAAAAAATAGAAGCATTGCTAGAAGGCTTACCCCTTTGTATAGTAGAAGATGGCAAACTAGTTTTTAAGGATTTGGAAAAAGAGACTTTCTCTCATGATGAATTTTTTGCCGAAATGCGCCAGCAGAATGTAGAACATTTAGGTCAGATCAGAACTGCCCTATTAGAATCAGATGGAGCATTAAGCTTACTTTTCTTTGAGAAAAAGGATATAAAATGGGGACTTCCAATTTTTCCAAAGGCTTATCAAAAAGCTACATTTGTTAAGGAAAATACTTTTTACTCTTGCATGAAATGCGGAGAAACCAGAATGTTGACCAAGATAGATCAGAGTTGTCCACGTTGTCACCATAGTGACTGGGCGGAATCTTTAAGAACGAGTCGCACCTCAGTTTAATATTTTAAAGTAGCACTAGTTATAAAAAAACCCATCAAAAGATGGGTTTTTATTATTCAAGGCAGACGAGCTATTACACTAAAGTAATGTTGCTTGCTTGAGGGCCTTTTTTACCGTCAACTACAGTAAATTGCACTTGCTGGCCTTCATATAAAGTTTTGAAACCCTGGTTAGTGATTTCGCTATAGTGAGCAAATACATCTGGACCTGATTCTTGTTGAATAAAGCCAAAACCTTTAGTCTCGTTGAACCACTTCACTGTACCTTTTACGACATTAGACATAATATAATCCTGAATTTTTAAATAAAGAGAGTTTTTAACTCTTAGGATAACTTGAAAATAATATATGAGACTAAAATCTGATAAAGACGAAGGATTTAATAAAAAACTGCGAGCTGAGAGATTATTGAAACAAAACTATATTTCTAGTTATGCGGCAATTATACAGGTTTCCTTTAGATTAGCAACCCATATTTTAAAAATAAAAAAACCCAATCATAGAAGACTGGGCTATAAACCTTAAATTTTTATTGGTAGCGGGAGCTGGATTTGAACCAACGACCTTCGGGTTATGAGCCCGACGAGCTACCAGACTGCTCCATCCCGCATCAATGAATTAGCTTTATACGCCTTAAATTGGTATAGGTCAATTTATATTTTAATTATTATAAAATATCGTAGGTTTATTTGACTTTTATACTTTTTTCCATACCTTATCTTCTTGACTCGCTGCAAGCGTAAAAGTAAAGCCATCGTCTGTACTGACCAGATAAATATCAGAAGTACGATAGACCACTTTCAGGACGGTGCCCAGCTCTAACAGTATAGGCTCGCACCCTTCCTTTTCAAGTTTTAAAGAATCCACAAGCTGAACTAATCCACTTTCCATTTTATCATCTCTTTTCAATGAAAAATCACTTAATAAGTGTATCTATAGACACCATTTTAAGCGAATTAATTTTAAATTTCTCTGTTTGACTTCATTTTTCAGTTTGGTTCTAAATAAGGATAAGGGTTAATTGCTCCCTGCCCATTTATATAAATTCCATAATGTAAATGTGGCGGTGTTCCGCGCGCATTCCCTGTATTTCCCACATAGCCAATCACTTCACCTGCTTCGATCCAATCCCCCGCAGTGATATTTTCAGCATAATTCTCTAAATGGGCATAATAATGATGAGTTAAATCAGGACCAGTTACCCAGACTACCTGTCCACCAAGATTGTTAGTACCCACCTGCCTAACTATACCTTCAGTTGTACTGAGCACAGGTGTCCCCCGTTTAGCGAATATATCGATTCCTTCATGTTTTCTACCTTCACTTCGAGCAGCTCCCCAAGTATCTTGCAGTTGTTTCCTTGTTACCCCTTCTACAGGCACAGGAAGTTGGCCAGATAACTTTTTGTTCATGAGCTGACTATAAAGAAAAGGATAACGAAAACCAGCGGACTCTCCAGAGGCAGGTGGCTGGCATCCGGAAATCAGCCCTAAACTAGCGATTAATATAAGTATACTTAAACAGGGTATATATTTTCTCATATATCTACAAAAAGTTAGTTTGTACAAGCTTTTTTTGGATGAAAATCAAAATGATTCAAGATATATTTCCTTATTTTTTTATCTGTATTTAAGAGTTCTATTAAAGCTTTTTTAAACTCAATAGGCGCCTGCTCAGTGTCAAGATCAGGAATAATCGCTTGCTGTCCTCCTACGCCATCAAAACAAAAAATATTAAGCTTAGAGAGTATTCTATGATCATATTCCAAGTCTGCTTCAAAAGTGTAAATAATCTTTAGCTTGAAGCCTGTTTTTTCAAAATGACAATAACATTCTCTTACTCCATGAGGTACCAGACTCATATCAATAATGGCTTTATCACCGATATGAATACCTAAATAGATATTTTCATATTTAAAAAATTTATTGGTTTTTTTTACGCCTATCCATCCAGTACGTTCCGGATCGATCAGCAGATCAAGTATTTCTTTAAATTTCATGATATTCCCTATAAGCAGAGAAGGGATATATATTTTTGATGTTTTTATATCAACTAAGTACTCTTGTTTGGTCTACTAATCTTTAATATGAGTATGATTTGTTCTTTTCATGTTTCAGTTACTACAAATTTAAAGATTGCAGCGATGAAAATTTATATTTACTTTCTTAAAACTATTAATAATTTTTTCAGTAATAGAAGTTAAAAGGCAACATTACTGTTGCCCTATACAATTTCAATTTAATGCAATTACTTTAACAATAATAACTTGTGATTCTTCAAAATCATCAAAAATTTGCTTACGGCTGAGCTCTTTAGACTTTACACAAAAGTCATGATTCTGATAGTTAATAATTTTCGGAATCTGGTCAAAATACTGGCTCCCCACATCTAGTTCTTCTTCAAATAACGGCGTGCCTAATTGATACTCCTTACTTTTTAACACAATGTACTTTACTATTGTTTTCATAAAAGGCCTGTCTTCTTTACACACTTTATTTTTAGTTTTAACAGGTTTTCTTCCTTTAAGAAATGCATCTTTAGTAGTTAGTGCCTGTTAAAGCAACAACTAAGCTATAAAACCCAACAGAATCCTTTAAAGGTCATTTAAAAAGACTTTATGATTGAAGTTCTACGACCTAAATTACTCAATTAAAGCCAGTTTCCTTTAATGTGGAATCAGGTGGTTTTTCAGATATAGTAATTAAGAATAAATAAGAACTAGAGCTATAAGCATGGTCATAATTCAAAAATGTTGCGCATTACTTGAAACACAGACATTAAAAATTGCATTTATTGAAAGTGCCAGCTCTGGCTATCTGGCCAGTCAGTTTTCTATTTTTAAAAATAGCGGCGCAGATATCCTGTTAGGAGGATTAGTCAGTTATGACCCAAGTATCAAGATTGATGTTTTAAAAATTGATTCTATGCTTATTGAACAATACACAGCTGAGTCGGCAGAAGTTACAGCTGCCATGGCAACTCAAGGTCATAAATTATTTAAAGGCGCTAATATAATTATTGCTTGTACAGGACTTCTAAAACCAGGCGGTAGTGCTTCATCTGAAAAACCGGTGGGTACATTTTTTATTGCAATTTCTGATCACAATCATTTTTATGAGATTAAATACTTTCTGGAAGGTACGCCAATAGAAAAATTGAACCAACTTACCCAGCTGGTTGCTCAAGAGATCATACAAATCATTCAACGATAAAAAAGCCCCGTAATTGGGGCTCTTTATTTAAAGTTTATGGGGCAATTGGTTTAAAGGGAGGGATCACATCTGCATTTTGTGCACGATGTCTGAGATAGTGATCCATTAGCACAATAGCTAGCATTGCTTCTGCAATTGGTGTTGCACGTACGCCCACACATGGGTCATGGCGACCCTTGGTCAGCACATCGGTATCTTCACGGTCCAGATTGATCGTTTTACCTGGCGTCGTAATACTGGCGGTAGGTTTTAGTGCGATTGCTACCCGGATATGCTGGCCGCTAGAAATCCCGCCTAAAATTCCGCCTGCATGGTTTGCCAGAAATCCTTCTGTAGTCAGTTCATCACGAGTCTCGTGCCCAAACTGTCCAGCTACGGCAAAACCATCACCAATTTCAACACCTTTTACAGCATTAATACTCATCATGGCATGGGCAATATCTGCATCTAAACGGTCAAATACTGGTTCCCCCCAGCCTACCGGAACGTTCTCAGCAATAATTTCCAGTTTCGCCCCACAACTGGTTCCCTGTTCACGTAAAGAGGTCACCAGCGCCTCGAAGCGTGGAACTGCTTCTATGTCTCCACAAAAAAACGGATTATTAGCAACTTCATTCCAGTCCAGTTTTTCAGCTTTTTCATGCCCAATCTGGGTTACATGGCCACGGATCACAATACCAAATTTTTCTGCCAAGTATTTTTTGGCAATTGCACCGGCAGCCACACGCATTGCTGTTTCGCGTGCGCTAGAACGCCCACCGCCCCGATAATCTCGAAAACCATACTTATGAGTATAAGTATAATCGGCATGACCAGGACGAAAAGTTTGAGCAATGTTGCCATAGTCTTTAGACTTCTGGTCAGTGTTACGGATCAGCAAACCAATCGATGTACCTGTTGTTTTACCCTCAAAAACGCCCGAAACAATTTCAACCTGATCAGGCTCTTTACGTTGGGTGGCAAACTTTGAAGTTCCTGGCTTACGGCGGTCGAGATCTTTTTGCAAATCTGCTTCACATAGCTCAATACCTGGAGGCACACCATCTATAATTGCCATGAGGCCAACTCCATGCGACTCACCACAGGTGGTTACACGAAAGAGTTGCCCAATACTATTACCCGCCATGCTTCATCTTCCTTATACTTCAACAGATTCTTGAAACAGTTGCTGATAGCGACGGCACTGCTCGGCAGTCAGTGCAAAAATACCTGAGCCGCCTTTTTTAAACTCGAGCCAGTGGAAATCTACCGTATTAAAATTCTGCTTCATTGCCCATTCTGAGTTCCCCACTTCAATCACAATCAGACCATCTTCAGTCAGATAATCTGCAGCCTGAGACAGCATCTTACGGACCAAGTCCAAGCCGTCCTGACCGGCAGCCAAGGCAAGCTCAGGTTCATGCAGAAACTCTTCAGGCAGATCAGCCATGTCCTCAGCATCAACATATGGCGGATTAGAAACAATCAGGTCATATTGATTTTCTGCTGGAATTTTTGAGAAAAGATCCGATTCCATCAAGGCAACCTGATATTGCATATTATGGTGCTCAGTGTTAATGGCAACCACTTCAAGTGCTTCTTTGGAAATATCGGTTGCATCAACCTCTGCTTCAGGGAACGCATAAGCCAGTGCGATGGCAATGCAACCAGAACCTGTGCACATATCTAAAATACGCCGCGGCGTTTGCGGATCTGAATTTACTGGAAGATTATTATGAGCTTCCCGTAACTGGCCGTGTTCATCAAGACAATATGGAGCAAAGCGGTTCTCAATCAATTCTGCAATCGGTGAACGTGGAATTAAGACCCGTTCATCAACATAAAAAGGTTTATTAAAAAAATAAGCCAGATTTAACAAGTATGAAGTAGGAATACGCTCATTAACACGACGCGCCAGCAGATTTAAAAACTCTTCTTTTTCACTTGGTAAAAGTTTTGCATCCAGGATTTCAGGATTGGCTGCCCATTCTAGAGAGAGCGTTTGTAATACCAATGCTGAACTTTCTGCAAAATAATCTTCAGTCCCCTGTCCCAGATGTGCATCATATTGACGCAGGGCAGAGACACCAAAACGAATGAAATCACGAATTGTTGTTAAATTTTCGGCAGCTTCCTGTAAATGTTCAGGGCTAATGGTCGATTGCTCCACTCAGGGCTCTCCAAGTTCAACTTTTCAAAAATGGCCTTATGATACCGTTTTTTGCGGGCTTTTATAATGCTTGTCTCAGTAAAAGCGGTATTTTTGGGAGGCTATTTTTTATCTGTCATAGAAGTATAGCTTAAGGAATATATCTGGTCCCATAGTAGTTAGCCTGCTCAATCACCTGCGCCAATATACAACGTGATTGTTGTAGACGACCAAACTGATTATCCATAGCTGTATAACATTGGCTTTGAACACGGCGCTCCCAAAGTTCATATTGCTGGATCACATTTGTCTGGTGCTGACCACTTACCTTATAATAGGCGCGATAACTTTTCTTTAATCGTTTTTTATGTTGCTTTAACTCTTGATTGATGCACTTCTGCAATACTTCAGTTTGTCCATACGCATGGTTTATACAGCGCGTATAAGTTTCAGAGTAACCTTGCTGAGCAATGGCAGCTGCCTGAGCTGAAATCAAGATAAGTCCTGACCCTAATATTAATCGCATCTTTGTTCCCCAAACTAAATACCAGTTGCAACGCTTAGTTTTGATTTTTCATAAAATTCTTTAAGTTCGATATAAAAATTTAAAAATATATCGGGAAATTCTGCTTTTGCAATTTATCACTCTCCGTATTGAATCTTAAAGAACCGTCCTCATATTTTATTATACGTTCTTCTGTTATATTTCTACCATGAGTTACAAGCATAATAATTTACTGGCTATGCGTCAGTCCTACTGGAATGACGAGCAGTCGGTCAAAGTCCAACATGAAAAACTGTTCTTTCAGCAAGTTCTGGCTGAATATCATGTATTTACAGAGCCTAATTTAGAAGATGTACGTTATTTTTTCTTTACTTTACCCAGTATAATCATTGTAAAAGGTTATGCTTTAGGATTTATGCATGAGAGTGTAAAAGCTTTGATCATACAGCATCTGATACGTAATAAAACTTTACTGAACCAGCGTCACCCCCTAAAAGTTCAATATCGATAATTGCTCTACTTTTGAAATAGAGGGCGTAAGTTTACTTTTTCGTTGAATATCGTTATATAAGCATATGCTTAGGCTATTTAGTGACTTAAGTATGTTTTGTTCCGCTATTAGCATTTTTTAACTCTCCGTTCCTTAAGTCCAACTGTTTTAATACGCGGATAACAGTTAATATTGGTTAAAATTGCTCATCAGGCCGACTCCTAAAGGATTTTACTTTCATGACACATCAAAACGATAAGCTTAAGAATTTAAAAACTTCCTCTATGGACCGACGCTTATCGATTGCGAAAGCCTCATTACTTGCTGGTACCCGCTGGGCAACAGCTAATGCCGGCTCCTTCTTTGCCAGTGATGAAGAAAAAGAAAAGAAACGTAAAAAAGCCATGACAGATCAGGCAAACTATCTGGTTTCTGAAATTGGCAAGCTAAAGGGATCAATTGTTAAAATTGGCCAAATGATGGCACTTTATGGTGAACACTTTTTGCCTGAAGAGATTACACAGGCTTTAAATACCTTAAATAACCAGACTGTTGCTTTAGCTTGGCCTGCTATTAAAGCCCATCTTCAAGACCAATTAGGCTCTAAACTGGATCAGCTTACGATTGACCATGAGCCTATAGGTACAGCTTCATTAGCTCAGGTGCATCGGGCAGTAAGAAAATCTGATGGTCAAGAGCTGGTATTAAAAATTCAGTATCCCGGAGTGGCTGACGCGATTGACTCGGATATGAGCCTGTTTAAAAACATGCTTAAACTGACCCGGATGGTACCGCAAACCCGTGAATTTGATCAGTGGTTTGATGAAGTCCGGGACATGATGCACCGCGAAGTAAATTACAGTATAGAAGCGGCTACCACTCAGCGCTTTGCTGAGCGGCTTAAAGATGATCCACGTTATATTGTTCCTCAAATTGTAGATGAGTTTTGTGCTCCCCAAGTCCTTTGCATGACCTTTGAACGTGGTGTACCCATTAACAGCCCAGTTATGCTGTCATTACCCCAGGAGCGTCGTAACAGACTGGGTGAAGCTTCGCTAGAAATTGCAGTACGTGAGATTTTTGAATGGGGCGAGATGCAGACTGATCCCAATTTTGGAAACTATCTGGTCCGTCTCGGCAATGGCGCAGATATTGCAGACAAGATTATTTTACTCGATTTTGGGGCAATCCGGCAGTTTGATGAGCATCTGCTAAGTGTAGCGCGCAACCTGATCCAGGCAGGTTATAACCATGACTCGACAGCTATGGTAGAGGCGATGACAGGTTATGAGTTTTTTGACTCTATTCCACAAAGTATCAAACCTGATATGGCAAAAGTTTTTCTGCTGGCTACAGAAGCATTCAGCAGTAAAGAAAATAATCCTGACTTACCACCAGATGTTATGGATGATCAGGAACGTTATGACTGGAAGAAAAGCCAGCTTCATGCACGCGTAATGCAGCAGGCATCAAGATCAATGGCATCACGCTATTTTAGCGTACCGCCAAAAGAATTTATGTTTATCAGCCGTAAATTTATCGGGGCCTATACCTTTATGACTGTGATTAATGCTAAAACCAATGTGCGCAAAATGATTCGTGACCACCTTTAAATACAGCCGGCCGGATGACTTCATGTCAATCCGGTCAATTCTTTACTGTTTTCATTATAAAATCTGTAAAAATAGATAATAAACTTCAAATGCTTACTTCTTAAATAATATAATCATTATACTCTAATAGAGCCAATCAACTTCTGTCATATCTGACATGGTGTTTTATCATAAGCTATGTCAGCATATCCCGCATAACGATAAAAAACTGCTGGAAAATATATGACAAAAATGATGAATAAAGCACAAGGGCTAGGCCTATCACTGATTACCCGAATTGCAGGTATTGAAATAATTGATCAGTTTAACTTGAGAAAGCTCATTGAAAAGTCACTTTACCAAGGCTCTAAAGCTGGTTTTAAAAGTTTGAGTCAATCACAAAAATTTTTTAAAAGTCAGTCACTAAAAAAACAGCGCTTATCACCTCAAGGAAAAAACCTGTTTGATTTAAACTTGAGTGAAGAACAACAGATGCTCGTTGAAAGTATGCACCAATTTGCACAGGAGATACTTTACCCTCTGGCAGCCCGCGCTGATCATAATGAGACTTTTCCTCAAGAACTCTGGCAACACGCAAAAGACCTAGGACTTAATGAATATGCTTTGCCTGAAGCACTTGGAGGAGTAGCAGACCACTTAAATATTGTTAGCAATATTCTGATTACAGAACAGCTTGGTCAAGGAGATTTCAGTCTGGCTGCTGGGCTACTTTCTGGTTTTAGTGCAATTAATGCCTTGAGTCGATGGGGTTCTGAACAGATTCAGGCTAAATACCTGACCGCTTTTAACCACCTCAATGATCTTAAGGCTACTTTCGCAACTCAAGAAAACTCTTCGGCGTTTAACCCTTTTCAGCTAGATACTCAGGCTATTTTTAAAGATCAGCAGTTTTATATTACTGGAGAAAAAACCTTGGTCCTCTTAGGTGAAACCGCTGATCTGCTCCTTGTGAGTGCTGACTATAATGGACAAGCTGACGTATTCGTAGCAATACGCGATAGTACGATAAGTTATAAAAAATGCCCTGCCATGGGACTTAAAGCCTGTGAAACTGTCACATTAAAGTTTAATCAAACTCCTGCTGAGCGACTGGGAGATGAAGACTTTGACTATAGCGCTTTTCTAGATTTAGGCCAGCTAATGTGGTGCGCACTGGCTATCGGCACTTGTGAGGCTGTAAAAAATTACTGTGTTCGTTATGCAAATGAGCGTATGGCATTTGGTGAGCCTATTTCGCATCGTCAGAGTATCGCTTTTATAATTGCAGATATGACCATTGAGATTGAGGCAATGCGTATGATGCTCTGGAATGCCGCCAGCCTTGCAGAAGCAGGAGAACCCTTTCACCGGGAGGCTTATCTGGCAAAGCTTTTATGTGCAGAAAAATCCATGAAAATTGGTACTGATGGTGTACAGATTTTAGGAGGTCACGGTTTTACCAAGGAATATCCGGTAGAGCGCTGGTATCGGGACTTGCGAGCCACAGCGATTTTGTATTCTGGCTTACACGCTTAAATCAGCCCATTATTATAAAAAAGGTTAAAAAATGAATTTGCAGAATCCAAAAAAGTATAAGCTGATGGTACAGCAAGCTCGAGAGGTCGCTTTACATGTATTACGTCCTATTTCTCGTAAGTATGACAAAGCTGAACACAGCTACCCTAAAGAACTGGATATGATTGCCTCTCTCATCGATGGAATGAATGAAGGGGTCGAAGGACTGAATGCAGGTGCAGCAGTCGGAAAACGTGGCGCCGACATACAGGGTAATAAAAATGGTGTAAATATGTCCACAGCTCTGGGCATTATGGAAATGTGTTACGGCGACACAGGACTATTGCTCAGTATGCCTCGTCAGGGTTTGGGAAATTCTGCCATCGCAGCAGTGGCCAATGACTCACAGTTAGAACGCTTTAAAGGGATGTGGGCTGCAATGGCAATTACCGAACCGGACTGTGGTTCTGACTCTGCAGCAATCCGAACTACAGCAATTAAAGACGGAACAGATTATATACTGAACGGTGAAAAAATCTTTGTAACATCAGGCCAGCGTGCTGACTCAATTGTAGTTTGGGCTACACTTGACCCTAAGCTCGGCCGTGCAGCAATCAAATCTTTTGTGGTGCCAAAAGGTACACCGGGTATGAAAGTAGAACGACTAGAGCATAAACTAGGAATAAAAGCTTCAGATACAGCGGCTATCAGTTTTATTAATTGCCGTGTACCAGCTGAAAACTTACTTGGAAATCCGGATATTGATATAGCGAAAGGTTTTGCTGGAGTGATGGAAACTTTTGACAATACACGTCCGCTGGTGGCTGCTATGGCAGTAGGTTGCGCCCGGGCTTCTCTGGAACGTATCAAGGAAATTTTTAAAGACCAGCTTGACCAGAACTATGCTACACCTTATTTACAAACTTCATATCTTGCTGCACAGATTTATAGAATGGAGGCGGAATGGGAAGCAGCACGTTTACTCACATTAAAAGCTGCCTGGATGGCAGACAACAAGAAACCGAATTCAAAAGAAGCATCAATTGCCAAAGCTAAAGCAGGTCGAATTGGTAATGAAATTACACTAAAATGTGTAGAGCTGGCAGGTAGCGTGGGTTATGGGGAAGATGAACTGTTAGAAAAATGGGCACGTGACTCAAAAATTCTGGATATTTTTGAAGGTACTCAGCAGATTCAACAGCTGATTATTGCCCGGCGCGAGTTAGGAAAAACTTCTAGCGAACTTAAATAGTAAAGATCCACTTATAGAGAGACAGACTTACAACTAACTGATTTTTTGTTATAACAGTCTGTCTTCTTTTTAAGTTCTGACTAATTCCAATATGTTTAATTTAAGACTTATTCAATCTAAAGATAATCCATCTATTGCCCAAATTATCCGTACTGTCTCTCAGGAATTCGGCCTTGCCAGTGATGCAGGTTTTGCAGTCTCTGATCCCATCTTGGATGATCTATATCAGGTTTATCAAGAACCTAACAGTCGCTATTGGGTAGTAGAGAGCACACAGGGAAAAATAGTAGGAGGTGGTGGTATTGCACCGCTACAGGGAGATACTTCAATTCTGGAAATCCAGAAAATGTATTTTCTTCCTGAAACTCGAGGATACGGTTTGGCCAAACAGCTTTTACAACAATGTTTTGAATTTGCACAACAGCAAAACTTCCAGACAATATATCTGGAAACAACTGCCACCTTATATCAAGCTGTCAAACTTTATGAACGACTAGCATTCGAACGTCTTGATCAGCCTTTAGGTAATACAGGACATAGTAATGCTTGTGAAATATGGATGGCGAAAAAACTGGCTTATTAATATAAAAAGCTGATCAATAAAAAAAGCACCGAAGTGCTTTTTTTATTTTAAAGGCTATTTAATTTTAGCTTTAGATTTTAGATATTGGGTGTAATCTTCCAGCTCCTGCTGCCCACGTAACTGCTGATAGAGTTTACTTAACTCCTGAAGCTGTTCCGGTGTTAAAGCATTAGAAGTGGTTTTATTAACATTTGCCACAGCAACCAATACCAGCTCATTAGGCAAGGCTGCTGTAGTTACAGACCACATACCTGATTTTGGGGCTGCTACACTAAAAGCAGCACGTTCAACGTCGCGCTTTAAGCCTTGAGAACGGGTAAATGTACCAGCACTCTGGAAAGCTACTTTATGTTTAGCTAAAACCTGTTGAGCTGGTTGGGTTTTAAATTCATCCAGCATGGTTTTAAGCTTCGCGGCAGCTAAACCGGCAGCTTTTTCGTCAATTATTTTAGTTTTAATTGCAGGAGTAGCTTGAGCTAGCGACTGAACTCCTTCAGGCTGATAATCACGTACTTTAACCCAAACTGCTTCCCCTGTAGCAAGTTGCAGATTGCTAGTTACATTACGATCGCCATTTTTAACATCTTCATTAAAAATACGGGCTTTCACACTTGGGTCATTTAAAACTGGATGACGAGTATTTAAACCAACATTTTTAACTGTTTCTATGCGTGTACCTTTGATTTCTTGAGGCACCACATCAAGTGAATCGCTACTAACAACCATTTCATTTAAACTGTTTACCGTATCAGTAAACAAGTTTGCAACTTTAGACTTTTGAATTTCAGCAGCCAGACGGCTCTTTTCAGCTTCAAACGAAGGAATATTCTGCGCAAGTGTTTGTGCCTGAATAATATGATAACCATATTGGGTCTTTACGGGTTGAGATATCTGATTTGCTTTTAAACCCAGAACAGCTTTATCAAAAGCTTCAGAATAAACTCCTGTCTGGTAACTTTCAATCAGGCCACCTTTCGTTTTAGAGTCTATATCATCTGAATATTGTGCAGCTGCCTGTGCGAAGTTCGTTCCCCCTTGAATCTTTGCATAAACCTCATTAGCGAGTTTCTGCGCTTGGTTTTCATTTCGAGTATCAGAAGTTGCAATAAGAATATGCTTAACTTCACGCTTTGCATTCTTATTTTGAGCTTCGACAAAATTTGCATAAGCCTGCTGCAACTCAGCATCCGTAACAGGTGCTGCTTTAGTATTTACCTGTTCAGGTGACAACACAATATAATCCACATCTACATGGGCCGTCTGCTTAAAACTGTTTTTATGCTTCTGATAATAGTTAGCAATGTCCTGCTGGCTAACCTGAATATTCTTTTTATATTCATCTAGCGGAATGCTGGACAGGAATAATGTACGTTGCTCAGTCTGCAAGTTAGCAATCTGATTCATGTCAACTTTGCTGACCAGCGTATAATCTACAAATGTACTATTTAACATTTTTAAAGCATGGTCTTGTCGCAAGTTTGCAATTAGGCCCTGACTGGTTAACCCGACAGAACGCAAGTAGTTTTCATATAATGTCTGAGAAAATTGTCCATTTTGCTGGAAGCTTGGCTGTTGGGCCAGCATCTGCTCAATTTGTGCATCACTTAAAGAAATACCCAGTTTTTCAGCTTGCTGTAAAATCAGATTCTGTGCAATCAGATGATCCAGTGCCGTTTGCTGAATAAAAGGCTGATTCAGCAAGGTCTCATCGCCATTTACAAAGTTTAAATATTGTTCTTTATAAGATTTAGTCAGTGACTCTAGTTCTTTTTTGGAGATCTCTTGCCCGTTTACTGTAGCAGCGACATTTTCTTTATTACCCCCGCTAAAATATCCTTCAATACCTACAAATGCTAAAGGGGTCAAAAACAAAATTAGCAGGACGATACCAAGCCAACCCTTTATGACTTTACGAAAAGATTCCATAAGTATTCCAATATTTTATTTCGAAGGGATTTTAACTGAAAAACACAAGTGAATGAATGTATAAAGCCAGGCTTTTCTTCATTTTAATAAAAAACGCGCCTTCTGGCGCGTTCTTGAGCCACAAAAGATTAAGCTACAGAATCTTTTAAGCCTTTACCTGCTTTAAAGCTAGGCACTTTGCTTGCTTTAATTTGTAATTCTTCACCAGTTTTAGGATTACGGCCAGTACGAGCCGCGCGTTCTTTCACGCCAAAAGTACCGAAACCCACTAGAGTTACAGTATCACCCTGTTTAAGCGCTTCTGTAATTGAAGCAATAGTCGCATCCAATGCCTTACCAGCATCAGTTTTAGACAATCCCCCTTTTTCTGCAATCGCATCAATTAATTCTGATTTATTCATGAAGATAACGTCCTCTTGATATCGTTTGTTTAAGAACCAAGGCTGTAGTTTAAAAGGCCATGACGCCTTTATAGCAATGCTTTAGGGGAAAACGCAATACTGAAAAATAAGATTTCGCAAAAATTAATGCTAAAAAAATGTTGAAAAATTAGGAAAGTTAAGATTCAGACTGCTTTTTCAACTCTTGTTCTTTCAATATCTGGTTTTCTTTTACTAAAACGTCAACCTTATGATGTAATTGTAATATTAACTGTTCCAGATGTTGAATATCTTTAGTAGTAGCCAGTCCGATCCTGCTTAATGAATTCTGAATACTGTGATCTATAGATTTTTCTACGCCATCCTTGATTTCATGAACCGGATTTCGAGAGGGTTCAGTTATTTTACTACCAGCTTCAGCAGAATCTGATGTCTTAGATTCCAGCTCTTCTCCAACCTTGACCAGTGAGTCAAATAATTTATTTCCTTCTTCTTCAGCACGAGAAAATGCACCCAAGCCAGCCAGCCAAATCTGTTTAGTATATTTTCTGAAATCCAGAGCAGACTTTCGGCCGCTTCTTGTACTGTTCTTGGTTCCAGGAATTTTTCTATTTAATGTTGTTTCTTCAACCAGATCCGTTTTGGTATTATCCATTTAAACAATCTCCTGAATATTTTATAAACATTATACTGCATTTAGCTACAAAAATAGCCCTATAATAACAACGCCCGGGCTTGATCGTTTGATTAAACTGTTCTACAAAGCACATTAAATCAGTAAATTATTAAGAGTATGCAGCAGTCTCAGTTCGGGTTAGAGACGGGACGCTCTATTAAATACTAAAGGATAAAGATATATGAGCGAGTCGCAACAAAGAACAAATCATCATTTGTTGCTCACCATTGTGATGATCGTACTGGAAACGGTTTTTTCTTTTGTGTTGAAGCATGATCGGGTCGTTCGCGTACACGCCAAAAAATTTGTTGAAAAGCAAATCGTACTTAAAATTAATAGTTATCTACCCTACTTTGATTTTTATGTACAGTTTAGTCCTCATGGTTTGCTTTTTGACAGCCGTGCTCCTGTAAAGCCGGTTGATTTAGAGATTAACTCCACCCTGCTAGATTTATTACGCATCATTATTTTCGGTAATCGTCGTAGTATTAAAGCCATGCGTATTGCAGGAGATCCTTTATTACGTGACGAGTTTCGTGATCTTATTTTACACTTTAGTGTACCAAAACTATTTGCTGACTGGCGTCAGTGGTTAAAAGAAGCCCCTCAAGAAGATGAAGTCATTGCATCAAGAAAACGTATTGCGCCTCTACTTGAAAAAATTGACCAGCAGCGAGTACAAATTAACTCACTTTTGGTGGAAGTAAAATTGCATAAAAGCCGTATTCGGCGCATTGAGCAAAAAAACAAATATTTAAAGCTATCTTTATTGGTTATAAGCCTGCTTTTTATTGCTTTATTGATATATACTTTATGGCCAAAATAAAAATATTTTTACTTAGGTTTTAAAACATTACAATTAACCGTAAAAAAACTTGACTATTTTAGTCGGGATTCTTAAAATCTATATATCTAGTCTCAACATGTGTATCGAGTCATGCGCTTAACCACTCGCGGTCGCTACGCAGTGACTGCTCTACTTGATTTAGCTTTGCAGCCAACTGAACAAACGATCACGCTAGCAGAAATTGCTGCCCGCCAAACTATTTCAGTCGCTTACCTTGAGCAGTTATTTGCAAAATTGAAGCGTCATGGTTTAGTTTCCAGTGTTCGCGGTGCTAATGGCGGTTATCACCTTGCACGAACTGCAGATGAAATTACTGTGTTAGAAATTATTGAAGCTGTAAATGAAACTGTTGATGCAACACGCTGCGACCATAAGGGTAACTGTCAAAATGGTGCAATGTGCTTGACTCACGATTTATGGCAAGAACTCTCCCATCACATTGCCGATTATCTTGCGAAAATCACTCTGGCTGATCTTGTAGCCCGTGACAACGTACAGACCGTTGCTATTCGCCAAAACGCACCAGGTTTTGATTCAGCTCTTTTATCGGTTACAGGTATTTGACATGAAACGTCCAATTTATCTTGATTATGCAGCAACTACGCCAGTTGACCCACAGGTTGCTGAACGTATGATGGAATGCTTAACCTTTGATGGTACTTTTGGTAATGCAGCTTCTCGCTCACATGCATATGGCTGGCAGGCAGAAGAAAAAGTTGAATACGCTCGCGAGCAGGTGGCGAATCTGGTTAAAGCTGATCCACGCGAAATTGTATGGACTTCGGGTGCAACAGAATCTGACAACCTTGCGCTCAAAGGTGTAGCTCAGTTCTATGCTTCCAAAGGCAAACACATTATTACCAGCAAAATTGAACATAAAGCTGTACTTGATACCTGCCGTGAGCTGGAAGAGCAAGGTTTTGAAGTTACTTACCTGGAACCACAGCCACAAACAGGTTTAATTACGCCTGAAATGGTTCAGGCAGCTCTTCGTCCGGATACTATTCTTGTATCTTTAATGATGGTTAACAACGAAATCGGTACCATTACTGATGTTGCTGCTATTGGTGAATTGACCCGTGCCAATAAAACCTTCTTCCATGTAGATGCTGCACAGGCAGCCGGTAAGGTTGAAATTGATCTTTCTACCATGAAAATTGATTTGATGAGTTTCTCAGCTCATAAAATATATGGCCCTAAAGGTATGGGCGCCCTTTATGTACGCCGCACTCCACGTGTACGTTTAAAGGCTCAGATGCATGGTGGTGGTCATGAGCGTGGCATGCGTTCTGGTACTCTGCCAACACATCAAATTGTTGGTATGGGCGAAGCATTCGAACTGGCAGGTAAAAACCTCCAAGCTGAACAGCAACGTCTACGTGTATTACGTGACAAGCTCTGGAATGGTCTGCAAGATCTTGAACAAGTTTTCTTAAATGGTCACCCGACTCAGAACGTTGCCAACTATTTAAATGTCAGCTTCAATTTCGTTGAGGGTGAATCTTTAATGATGGCGCTTAAAGATGCTGCAGTTTCAAGTGGTTCGGCCTGTACTTCTGCAACCCTCGAACCATCATATGTACTGCGTGCACTAGGTTTGTCAGACGAACTCGCACATAGCTCTATCCGCTTCAGTTTCGGCAAATATACAACTGAAGAAGATATTGATCACGTATTGGAAATTACCAAAGCTGCTGTTGAGAAATTACGTGAACTTTCTCCGCTTTGGGATATGTATAAAGAAGGTATCGACCTTTCTTCAGTTGAATGGGCTGAACACTGATTTATTGAAATAAGTGTTTTTACCCTCATATTAATATTAAGGCTGACCCCGAGGTTTGGAGAAGCATCATGGCTTATAGCGAAAAAGTAATTGATCATTACGAAAATCCCCGTAATGTGGGCGTGTTAGATAAAAACGCAGAAAATGTAGGTACTGGCATGGTGGGTGCACCAGCATGTGGTGACGTTATGCGTCTTCAAATTCAAGTGAACGATAGCGGTGTAATTGAAGAAGCACGTTTTAAAACTTATGGTTGTGGTTCTGCTATTGCTTCAAGCTCCCTAGTTACCGAATGGTTAAAAGGCAAGACTCTTGATCAGGCACAAGCGATCAAGAATATTGATATTGCGACTGAACTCGCATTACCGCCGGTTAAAGTTCACTGCTCTGTATTGGCAGAAGATGCGATTAAAGCAGCTATTGAAGATTATCGTAGCAAGAAATCTCAAGCCTGATTAGACGTATCCTAGATAAATTAATGGAGTTTTCATGATCCACTTAACTGAAACTGCTGCAACTCATATTCGAAATTACCTGCAGAACCGTGGTAAGGGTGAAGGCATTCGTATTGGTGTGAAAACTTCTGGTTGTTCCGGTTTGGCTTATGTTCTTGAATTTGTTGATGATATTAATGAACATGATCAAGTTTTTGACCAGGCCGGTGTAAAAGTCTTTGTAGATCCTAAAAGTCTGGTTTACCTGAATGGTCTAGAAATGGACTATGTAAAAAATGGCTTAAATGAAGGCTTTGAGTTCAACAACCCGAACCAGAAAGGTGAATGTGGTTGTGGTGAATCTTTCACAGTCTAAATTACCTTTCTCATGTATCGAAGTTAAAACAGTGCTTCTAGCACTGTTTTAACTGTATTTACCAGCCTGGAAATTATCTTTCATGAATCACTTTGAGTTGTTCAATCTTCCTGTAGCACTCGATATTGATTTGGCAATTTTAAAAAATCAGTTTTTAAAATTGCAGCAACAGTATCATCCAGATAAAGCCACAGATAAAGATCAAGCACTGATCAAATCAAGTGAAATCAATCAGGCATACAAAGTTTTATCACAGGTTGATAGCCGTGCAGCTTATTTGCTGGCCTTAAAAAAGCAGGACTATCATCTTGACCAATCTATTAATGATTTTGAATTCTTGCAGTCAGCTCTGGAAATTCGGGAACAGCTAGATGAAGCTACCGATACTGAGCAGCTTCAAACACTCAAAGAAGAAGTCAGACAATGGATCGATGGACTGGTCCGTGAATTCAAGATTGATTATCAGGAAGAAGACTGGGCTGAAGCACGTGATACTGTGCGTAAACTGCGTTTCTTTCAGAAAGTTCTGCATGATATTGATAAAGCTGAAGACCAGTTGTTAGATGATGATAGCTTTGATTTAGATGATGACTATTAATTTTATTTTTATTACTTGTTTACAAGGGATTTAATACATGGCTCTCTTGCAAATTGCTGAACCGGGTCAATCAAGTGCGCCACATGAACACCGTATTGCAATCGGAATTGACTTAGGAACCACGCACTCGCTTGTCGCGACCGTATTATCAGGAAAAACTAAAGTACTGAATGACGAACAAGGTCGTGTATTACTCCCATCTATTGTGCATTACGGCTTAGATTCGACTCACTATGGCGAAGACGCCAAGCCTTTTGTTACTAGTGACTCCAAAAACACCATTATTTCTGTTAAGCGCTTCATGGGACGCTCACAGACAGATATTAAATTTCAGCATCCATACACATTGTTGGGTGAAGCCAGTCAGATGCCTGCCTTTGAAACTGTACAAGGCCGTAAAACTCCTGTTGAGATTTCTGCAGATATTCTAAAGCAGTTAAAGAGCCGTGCTGAAGTAAGCTTACAAAATCCGGTAAATGGTGCAGTCATTACCGTACCAGCCTACTTTGATGAAGCTCAACGTCAGGCTACCCGTGATGCAGCTCAGCTTGCCGGACTTAATGTCTTACGTCTATTAAATGAACCTACAGCAGCAGCTGTAGCTTATGGTTTAGATCAGGCAACCAATCTCGCAACTGACCGTAACTATGTGATTTATGACCTAGGTGGCGGTACTTTTGACGTTTCAATTTTACGTTTCAGTCAAGGTGTATTTGAAGTTCTGGCTACTGGAGGCCATACAGCCTTAGGTGGTGATGATCTGGATCGGTTAATTGTAAAGTGGGCAAAAAAAGAACTTAATATTGAAACATTCAATAATCAGGAATATGCACAGGTATTATTTGCTGCACGTCGGGCAAAAGAAGCGTTAACAAATGCCGATTCGACCATGTTGACGATATTGGACCATACCTTACAGCTTGACCGCCCAACCTTTGAAAGCATTATTAAAGTTGCACTGGATAAAACGATTAGCGTCTGTAAACGTGTTTTGCGTGATGCTAAACTTGAATTATCGGATATTCAGAATGTTGTATTGGTTGGGGGATCTACTCGCTCTTATGCAGTCCAGCGTGCTGTTGCAGAAGTATTCAATCAGGAACCGCTTTGTACTATTAATCCGGATGAAGTTGTGGCAATTGGTGCAGCTATTACTGCGAACCAACTGATTGGTAATACTCAAGAAGGTTCATTATTATTAGATGTTACACCATTATCGCTTGGTCTTGAAACCATGGGTGGACTGGTAGAACGTCTGATTGGGCGTAACACCCCTATTCCGGTAGCTCGCCGCCAAGAATTTACGACTTATCAAGATGGTCAGACTGCTATGCTGATTCATGTCGTGCAAGGTGAACGTGATCTAGTAGAACACTGCCGCAGTTTGGGACGTTTTGTATTACATGGTATTCCACCTATGACTGCCGGACAGGCCCGTATCGAGGTCACCTTTCAGGTGGATGCGGATGGTTTGCTAACAGTAAGTGCCAAAGAAACTACGTCTGGTGTAAATGCCAAAATTGATATTAAACCTTCTTATGGCCTTTCAGAAGCAGATACTGAACGTTTACTCCTTGAGGGTTTCAAATATGCTGAAGAAGATAAAGATTTACGGCACCTACAAGAAACCAAAGTAGAAGCACAACGTGAACTGGAAGCACTGGAGCAAGCATTAAAGGTTGATGCCGAGCTTTTATCCAAAGACCAGTTAACCGAACTTCAAGCTGCAAAAAATGCTTTAAAAGGCCAATTGGAGCAAAATGATATTCATTCAATTGAGCAGGCAGTTAAACAGCTCAAAGTCCATAGTGATACTTTCGCAGCCTTACGTATGAATCAGCATATTGATCATGCATTAAAAGGTACTAAACTTGATGATTGGTCAAACTCAAACTAGAAAACAGGTAATGACTTATGCCACGTATTAAAGTTCTTCCGCATGCGCAAATTTGCCCAGAAGGTGCCGAGTTTGAAGTTGAACACAATGCCAATCTCTGTGAAAGCCTATTGAAAAATGGCATCAAAATTGAACATGCCTGTGATATGTCCTGTGCCTGTACGACTTGCCATGTCATTGTACGGCAGGGGTTCGACAGCCTTAAAGAAATGAATGATGTAGAAGCAGATCTACTAGACCGTGCTTGGGGGCTAGAGCCTGACTCTCGACTTTCCTGTCAGGTAAAAGTGGTAGAGGAAGATCTGGAAATTGAGATACCTAAATACACTATTAACCACGCTTCTGAAAATCACTAAAAAAAGCCCCTTACGTAAGGGGCTTTTTTAATAGGAACATTAATAACAAGAGTTTAAAACTGATCAACCTTCATATCATTAAAATTTTTACGATTTGAGGTATTCACATGTTCTTGCTCGACCGGCTTGATTTCATCAGCCAGATTAAGCTTAGCTACGCCATGAGAATTCGTTAATTTTTGCTGGGTACGGATGCGCTCAATCATTTGCTCCAGTACTTCCACCAGCTCACTATATTCAAAGTTTTCTATTTCTTCCAGATTAAGAATCAGATGAAATCCTTTATATTCATAATCAAACCATTGCTGATGCTCAAGCCGATGTACCGAGAATTTTTCCATAACTTGCCAAGTACGGACAGGTTCCTGAAATCCCTTTAAATAAATAGGTGTTTTAGGAACACACAGAAATTCACTTCTGATCAGTTTATAAGTTTCATCCGCAATCAGGATCTCGTCAATCTCGGCGGCATATTGTAGACGTGCAGCCAAATTAGCATCTCGACCCACAATCGTATAAGCCATACGATGAGCAGCACCATAATTACCCACATGGCAATATCCTGTACTGATCCCCATACGGATATGTAACGCCGGATATCCCATTTTTTTCCAACGTTCACGTAATAACTTCATCTGCTGGCGCATAGCAATTGCCATTTCGATACAAGTTTTCGCGTCCTGCTCTACGCCTTGACTATCTGGATCACCAAAGAAAATCAGTATGGCATCACCCATAAATTTATCAACGGTAGCGCCATATTGCTTGGCGATATCTGTCATATGGCTCAGATATTCATTTAATAAAAATGCCAGATCATCAGGAATCAGAGTCTCAGAAAGTTCAGTAAATCCTTGGATATCTGAAAAAAAGATTGTCATTTTTTTTCGTTTGTATTCAATTTTAGCCTCTACTTCACCATTCATAATCTGCTGACAGAGCTGTAAAGGAGCATAGCGGCTTAACTGATTTGCAAACTCAATATAACGGTTCATTTGTTCAAAATAGTAAAGACGCTGCTGATCGAGCTTTTGAATATGCTGATTCTGATAATAATTACCTAAATTAATAAAAATGATGAGGCATAATAAACCGATGACTGTCAGTTCTGGTGAAGTAACTTCAAAGTACTGGAGAGTGCCAAAGACAAACAGGCTATGAAAATAAAAAATAATTATGCTCAGTAAGGCAGCAACCGAAGCCATCAAAAAAGAAATTTTATTATTGATTGATGTGTAAACCAGACCAAAGATAGCCAGAAAAGTAAGGGTCAAGCTCAGGTGTACAGCAGCCAATGTAGTGGCCACAACAATCACATCTAGTAAGAATAATATATTTCTTTTTATTTTATAGTCAAAGCGGTACTTCAACCAACGCTCTAGGCGCCGACTTACTAGTAAAATCCCCAAAAAAGCAAATGGAAGATAAATTTGATAATTGGTCTCTGGAGCGGTGAAATAATAGATCACCACTGTCAAAGACAGCATGAGATAACCAATTAATCGATGTATAAACTCGAAATGTAAAGGATGCTGCTTTCCTGTTACACGGTTTAGCGACACTCCCGCTCTCCAGTAACTGCGTGAAGACCATACCGGTAGCATGGTCTTGAACAGGTGTCTACTACTAGTCCATACGCCAATCAAACGGCATATCACCCTGACCACGCAAGGCCAGCATTAATGTCTGACGCATATGTGCCAGAACATCATTGGTATAAGGTACAGCAGGTGTGCCCCATACAGGTTTAGGCCATGCAACATCATTCTGATAGCGAACAACATGATGGAAATGCAATTGTGGAACCATATTGCCCAAAGCAGCTACATTCATTTTATCTGCCCGGAACACACGGGCAAGCTGACTTGATAGCCAGCTTGATTCGCGTAAGAATTGTTCTTGGTCAGCTTGGCTAAGTTCGTATAATTCAGTAATGCCAGGTACACGTGGCACAAGGATAAGCCACGGGAATTGCATATCATTCATCAGACGACATGTTGAAAGCGGAAAATCGCCAACAAAAAAAGTATCTTGAGCAAGTTGTGGATGCAAACTAAACATATCTTTATAAATGATGCAATAACAATGATAGCTAATACTATCACATCCAATATGGTGTGAATATTCTGAGAACTGCCTTTCCTTACAAATAATTATTAATTTATCTCAAATTTTATAAGTCCAAGATAAATGAATAAAAGTACCTATTCCTTTAAGTTTTTTTTATTACTTACTGATACTTAACCCGTCAAAAAGATTTGCGAAGACTTGTTCAGCCCTCGCCTTATTTTAGCGATTTAAGTCTGCAGTTAACTGGTCAAGAAGTTTCAAAATAAACTCAATTCTTTGTTCATACTCTTCTAGCATGACCAGCACCTTTAAGCGTTGCCCACCCTCCATGCGAAAGTGAGTCGGCTGTTTTTGCATAAGCTGGATAATACTGATCGCCTGAACAGCTGTATCAGGTGAAAATTCGATACTTCCCCCGTGACTCCCAATATCCACCTTGGTAATTCCAAGTTGTTCCGCTTTCAGGCGAATCTGATGCACACTGAATAACTGTTTGACTGGTTGCGGTGCAAGACCGAAACGGTCAACTAGCTCCATACGAATATTATCGAGCTTATCTTGTGTATCGGCATTACTGATACGCTTGTAAAACAAGAGCCGCTGGTGTACATCCCCTAAATATTCATCTGGAATGAGTGCTGGCATGTGCAGGTTAATCTCTGCAGTTAAGGAAAGCGGAGCATCAAAATTTGGGGTCTTGCCCTGCTGAATTGCTTTGGTCGCTTTTTCAAGCATTTCCATATATAGACTATAGCCAATAGCCTGCATAGAACCACTTTGCTGCTCACCTAACAGTTCACCCGCCCCACGGATTTCAAGATCTTCTGTAGCAAGCATAAAACCGGCGCCCAGATTAGAAGCACGTTGAATGGCATCTAAACGTTTCTCTGCATCACCTTTTAAAGCTTTAATCGAAGGTACCAGCAAGTAGGCATAAGCCTGATGATGGGAGCGCCCAACACGCCCACGTAATTGATGTAATTGTGCCAAACCTAATTTATCTGCCCGTTCAATAATAATAGTATTTGCATTAGGGACATCAATACCAGTTTCAATAATGGTCGAGCAAACCAGCACATTATACTGTTTGTGATAAAACTGTTGCATTACCTGCTCGAGTTCACGTTCACGCATTTGTCCATGTGCAACGGCAACTCGTGCTTCAGGAACAAGTGCACGGATATTCTCTGCAGTACGTTCAATACTGTCGACTTCATTATGAAGGAAATATACCTGACCACCGCGAAGTAATTCCCGCAAAATAGCCTCTTTGATAGAAGCATCAGTATGCTCCTGTACAAATGTCTTTACAGCCAGACGGCGTGCTGGTGGAGTGGCAATAATCGACAGGTCACGCATGCCTGAAAATGCCATATTTAATGTACGTGGAATCGGTGTTGCTGTCAGAGTAAGCATATCGACATCTGCACGCATTGCTTTAATACGCTCTTTATCACGCACCCCGAAACGGTGTTCTTCATCGACAATCATTAGTCCCAGATCTTTAAACTGTACATTTTCCTGTAAAAGTTTATGAGTCCCAATTACAATATCGACTTTACCGTCTGCAAGATCCTGAATATTTTTTACATGGGCCTTGTTTGAACCAAAACGAGATAGCACTTCAATACGAACCGGCCAGTCTGCAAAACGGTCTTTGAATGATTCATAGTGTTGCTGGGCTAACAGAGTTGTCGGTACCAGTACCGCGACCTGTTTATTATTCTGTACTGCTACAAAAGCGGCACGCATTGCCACTTCGGTTTTACCAAAGCCTACATCACCACAGACCAGCCGGTCCATAGGCTCAGCTTTTTGCATATCATATAATGTCGCTTCAATAGCATTTGCCTGATCCAGGGTTTCTTCATAAGCAAAACCACTGGCAAACTGCATATACAGACTCTGATCTATTTCAAAAGCAAATCCGGGCTTGGCATGACGGCGGGCCTGAATATGCAGGAGTTCTGCAGCCACATCATGAATTTGCTCAAGTGCTTTCCGTTTAGCCTTGTTCCAGGCATCACTACCAATCTTATGTAGCGGAGCCAAATCCGGGTCACCGCCACTATAACGGCTAATAAGATGCAAGTTAGTAACGGGCACGTATACTTTCGCACCTTCTGCATAATCCAGCTGCAGAAACTCATACTCCTGATCATCAATACTTAAGGTAACCAGCCCTGCATAACGTCCTACACCATGGTCAATATGTACAACAGGTGCACCAATGCTCAGTTCAGTCAGACTACGAATTAAAAATTCTTCAGAAACTTCCTGTTGACGCTTGCGACGTCGCTGAACTACCCGGTGCTCATACAACTGATTTTCAGAAATAACGGTCAGCTGATCATTAATGATTAATCCACGCTCAAGTGGAGCAGTAGTAATTGCAATTTTATACTGATCATTCTGAAAAATATTGAAATTTGCAACAGTAGGAATATCACCCAGAGTCGAGCGTAAGGCATCACGTAAACTTTCGCGACGTCCTGCACTTTCAGTTACCAGTAAAACTGGATGCTGAGCGTTATCGATATATTCTTTAACCTGATGAAATGGTTTTTCATGTTTAGGATTAACCGGAAGCCGGGGCGGCTCTGAAACCGCCATATTTATCACACCCGCCTTTTCTTCAAATTGTTCAGATGATGCAATAATTCGGGGAAAATGATTGAGTAACTCAAGTAAAGCATTCGGTTTTAAGAATAAATCTTCTGGTGGCAGAATAGGCTGGTCTGCATTATGACGTCGATCTTCATAACGACGATTAACATCCTTCCAGAAGGTGATCAAACATTCATCTAAATCCCTATCTGTAATGACAATGGAATGCTGAGGTAAGTATGCCGATAGCATACCTTGAGTTTGAATTGACTGTTTACTAAAGAATAATGGCAGATAGAAATCAATACCCGGTGATGCAATACCTTCCATGACATCCTGATAAATAGGATTCTTTTTTGGATTGGCAGTCGGAAAGCTCTCAGCATAACGGTCACGGAAGGTAGAACGTCCGTCCTTTAACGGAAACTCTTTTGCTGGTAGAACCTTGAATTGAGTTAAATTACTTGTTGTTCTCTGAGTTTCCGGATCAAAAAATTTAAGGCTATCAATTTCATCATCAAACAGATCTATACGGATGGGTGCCTCCTGACCCGAAGCATAGATATCCATAATACTACCGCGTACCGCGAACTCTCCATGATCGTAAACTGTATCTACTAAAAGATAACCAGCCTGTACCAGACGTAGTTTCTGCTGTTCAAGATCAAATTTTTGACCGACACGTATATCGAAATGCTCGCCTAATATCCAGGAAGTTGGAGCAACTCGCTGTGCCAATGTAGAGGCTGAAAGTAGTAATATGCCCTGCTGAGGCATATTAGAAAGTATAGCCAGGCGCTCCGAGACAATATCCTGATGGGGAGATAACCGGTCATAAGGCAGGATTTCCCAATCCGGGAAAATAATCGGTTTTATACCGTAGAACTCCAGCTCACTCTCGAGCTGGGCTACATGCTGGTTATTTTTAGCCACCAAGACTAATAATTGCCGTGATTGTTCAGCAATTTCTTTAAGCAATAGTGCGGCTGAAGAACCAAGTAAAGAGCCTACCCAGCGCTTTTCACCTGCTTTCAATTGTTTTAAATTAAGTTGAGAGATTTCTTTCTGGAACATGTAGATAGATTTAGGCCTAAATGTCATTGCCCATAATATCATGATGTTTTTTGGCTTTTGGTTATTTTTAATAAAGACCTTGAAGAATAAAACTATCTATACCCTATCTCGCAGAAATTTTTTATAGTAGCTATTCAGCTTTTCAATAACTTTTTTCAGTTCTTTTAAATTTTGCTCATTATTTCCCAAGCGCTCAACATAACGGCCTGTGGCAATTTCCAGATCTATTTTTTCATTAATCTGCAAACTGATTTCAAATAATTTTTTTAAATCTTGAAAATTTTCAAGCTTACGATTTGAAAAATATTCAAGACGATTATTTAAATCACTTAGCACAATCCCATCAACGATAGGCCCTTGGTCTTGATCAAAGTGAATATTTTGTTCACGTAAATAGGATTGTTCTTCGGTCTCTTTAGCTGTAGTTTTGAAGAGTCGGGCAATTTTGTTAAACATATTTCTAAATCACAGATTAAAATATAAATTTTGAGTCTAAATATAGATTATCAAAATAAACAGATTGAATAGGAAGATAATAGCTTAAAAAGCTTAGGCTATTCAGATCAAAATAAAAAGCACTTTTATGCAAGTGCTTTTTACTGGTATTTAATGCAGTTTTTTTGCGCTTTAGTTAGCTACCGTATTGCTCTTGAAGATAACGAACAATTTTTGCTGACTCAAACATCTTAGTATTAGTATTTGGATCTATCAGATAAGGGACCTGAATATCTCGCCCCATTACCTGCATGACTTGCTCACGTTTCCCACCAGAAACAGGCACATACTTGCCTGGCTTAAGTCTTAATTTTGCTGGCCCCATATCTTGCCAGCGTTCCTTAGCAACATTATGCAAAATATATGGAATTTCCAGCTCACTCATTACGCTACGAACTACGCGTGAATAAGGGCTGCCTTCAAAACTCCATAATTCTAGTAATTGCTCAGGCGCATCACCTGTATTGACCTTAGAAAAAGCACCTCTCAACCCATTAACAAGAGTTCCCACAATAGCAACATAAGGTATTTTCGGATAATTCTGATAGGCTTTAGGTACTCGCCCATTCCTGCCATAGTACTTGAATAAGTGAGCAATAATCTGCTCCGATTCATACAGTTTGTCGCCGGTGTTTTCATCAATCAGAAAAGGAAATTGCAGTTTACCGCCCTCTTTTTGGACTATGGGCCTGAAACGGGTACCATTACGTGGACAAGGGTAGATTTCCACATCCAGATTTAAAAGTGTCAATACTTCCCGTACACGACGGCAAAATGGTGAAGCTTCAAACTCATAAAGCTTGAGTGGTTTTTCGGGCTGATGAGGATGGGGCGTTCCCGATACACCTCTTCCACCTTCTGTAAAACTAGAAACCAGCGCCTGAATTACTTTAGTTTGATGATTCACCATATTTTTTCCTTATAATTATGCTTCTACAAGCTTTTCTTTCGATATGACAATACCATTATTATCGGCATAAATATAATCACCGGCATGAATAGTCACTCCACCAAAATACAAAGTTATATCAACTTCGCCAATGCCTTTACGGTTACTTTTTTGTGGAATAGCAGCCAATGCATGCACCCCCAGATCCAGCTCTGCAATTGCATCAACATCACGTACACAGCCATAAATAATTACGCCATTCCAATGATTCTTTACAGCTGATTCAGCAATCATGTCACCCATAAGTGCACATCGCATGGAAGCACCGCCATCTACTACCAGTACTTTACCCGTTCCATCTGTAGCAAGAAGCTCTTTCACCCTTGAGTTGTCTTCGAAACATTTTACTGTAACCACTTGTCCACCAAAGGTTTTACGCAACCCGTAACTTTTGAAGTATTTACCATCAATTGATGGACACATTACTTGTAGTTCTTTATCAGGATTATCATCTAGCAGGTCACAGGTTACGAATTCTGTATTCATGTCTTGTCTCCAATTACGGCATATTTTGTATAGCTAAATTATCATAAACTTTATATTTTTCAGTCTGATTTTGCGCTGCCTTGACCATAGTATGAGCTACTTGCCGAGCTGTCACAGGTTTGTATTTAAAATTACCAAGAATATATTTTTCAACTGTACGAAACAGGTTCTGGCTTAAATCCTCCAGAATACGGCTTTCCTGACGCTCTCCGAGCAATAGCGAAGGCCTTATAAATGATATCCGGTTCATATCCATGCTTTGGATATAATCTTCAAGCTCACCTTTAACCCGGTTATAAAAAAATATAGATTCAGATGCTGCACCCATTGCACTTACCAAGAGGAAATGTAGCACATCATCCTGAACCAGCTCAGCAAAATGCGCATTAATGCCGAAATCAGTATTATAAAATGCCTGTTTAGAACCTGCTTTTTTGATGGTAGTGCCAAGACAGCTAAATGCATGAGTATGGCCACTTACATCCTCATCATTTAACATAAAAAAGTCAGATACGACCAACTGCTCTACTTTAGACATTTGCTTATATTCGGCATCTTCTTGCCGCACTGCTACAGTAATGCGTTCACATTCAGCCAGTTGATGTAATTCTCGAACTAGCTCTCGTCCAACTAGCCCTGTTGCTCCAATTACGATGGCACTTTTGATATTTTCAGTCATTTTTTAGCCTATCTTCTTAAATTTCTTATAATCTAACGTTTTCTCTCATTTTTATCTTCAAGTAAAATGTTGTGAAAGCGTCGCGACACTTGACTTCGGCGTGCCATTTCATCAAAATATGGCACTTGTTTACGGGCTGGTTATGGTGTCTTCTGGTGAAGGTCAGTTTCAACTACAGCCCGCCCAGACCAATCTATTTCAAGGAGTGCAAGAGTGGCAAACTCTGCTCAGGCAAAAAAACGTGCGCGTCAAAACGTTACAGCGCGCAAACACAACGCGAGCTTGCGTTCTATGGTTCGTACCTACATCAAGCGTACTTTAAGTGCAATTGCTGCTGGTGATTATGCAGTAGCTACAGAAGCTTATAAAAAAGCTGTTCCTGTAATCGACCGTATGGCTGATAAAGGCATCATCCATAAAAATAAAGCAGCTCGTCATAAGAGCCGCTTAAACACTCAAGTTAAAGCTCTAGCTTCTAACTAAGTGATATATGTAAAAAAGCCCTATAATGGGCTTTTTTTCTGGCTAAAATTTCTCTAGCTCAATTTTTTTTGCTATTTAGAGTAGTGGATATTATTAAAAAATAAGAATACTGATATTATTCTGTATAAAATTTAAAGGATTATTACTTATATCCTCTGACTTACTGAATATTTTTTATCTATCAATTATTATAAAATTTTCTACGGAACCTGTCAGTCGTTACCCTCAGGAAATGTTTGCTTGCTGGGCCTGAAACTGCTGAATAGACAGTTCTTTTAACTCACCTCGCCAAATCCACTTCAGTTTACTATGGTCAAAATCTTCACCTTCAAACCATACAAATAATCCCTCCATCATTTGTGGCCAGTCAGCTTGGCTAATTTGAGTGTGTCCTGAAATTATGGCGACAATAGCAGCAATAATGGTGTCATGACTTACTGCCAGACTTAGACCTCGACAGTTCTGCGGATGAGTGCTGTAAATCAGCTCAAGTACATCCATTACGCCCATAATAGGGTTCTTCATACCAGGTAATGTGTTATTGACAAAACTGTTGATAAAGCCCAATGCACCCTGCTGTTTAAAATAAGGTGCAGCCTGCTGGATATCCAGTACAAAGCTTCCAGGTTCCACCAGTAGACCCTGCTCAACAATTTCAATCGAATGTGTATTTAAAGCAGGAGTTACCTGATCTGCCCCTTCAATCATCAAAGCAGCTGTATCAATACAGCGCTGAATAGGGCTCGAAATACAGTGCTGAATCAAGCGATCCGTATTTTTAATGAGATAAGCACCCCATTCATGGGCTAAGTCACGGCCTTGTTCTGTTAACTGCAGGTCGTACCCCGCCAATCCCTGCCCTGCTACAATTTCTCTTAAAGAATGCCGCGTAAACAAGGTTACAGGCACTGAGGCTTCAGGTAACAGTTCCAAGGCTTTATGCATACTGGGCGGCAGTAACTTCAGCGACATAGAATTTCTTAATAACTCAATTTATCTATTACTATAGCATGAGAGTAAGCTGATGTTCAGGGTTAAAGCTTTACTTGCGCCAAAGCCTCAAGCGAGAGAGTCCGGGTTACCTGATTAGTAAATGCTATGAACCCGTTATTTAATACACTGCTACGCGCATTATAGGCAAAAGGTTCTTTCTGTAAACTCAACAGGCCACCACCGATACTTTCCAAAAGCCCCTGCCCGGCGCTTGTATCCCATTCAGAAGTCGGGTGAAAGCGCGGGTAAATATCGATCACGCCTTCTAGCATCATACAAAATTTATAAGCACTCCCCGCTTCACGTCGTACCACGGGGTACTGCTGCGCAATATGATCCATAAATTGCTGATAGCGTATATCTTTGCTGCCGTGGCTTAACCCTACCTGGATTTGCTTATAATCTGCTAGATTTTGCTGATACTGATACCATTGCCGCTGACTGAATTGATAGCGAAATGGTAAATCTTGAAGATAGCCCATGTACATGCGCTTTTCACAAGGTACAACAATGACTGAAAATATAGTTTTATGATGCCTAATCAAGCTGAGATTAATCGTAAACTCATCACGTTCATGAATGAATTCTTTAGTGCCGTCAAGAGGATCTAGCAGCCAGCAAAGCGGCCATTGATGACGTTTTGAATAATCACTTTCTTCTGATAAAACTGGTATTTCAGGTGTGAGATATGCCAACTGTTCCAGTATATAATGATTAATCTTTAAGTCAGCTTGAGTTACAGGTGACTGGTCTATTTTTTTATTAATATTAAAATCATTTCCTGCACAATAACCCTCATACTCTTCTAAAAGAGTTTGGCCAGCTTGCTCAAGCATAGGTAAAAGCTTAAGCATAAGTTCATCTGTAGGTGCTTGAGATTGAATAAACATAAATACAGAGTCCGGACTTGGATGTGTTAAGGCTACCACTAACTTTCATCATTTGCTTGTATACGAAAGTGAAATATATTTTTATCTTCTCTCAGTTTTAGTTATTAAAACATTATATTTTAATAATAGAGCTCCTATTATAAATCAAGAACGTGATACATATCACACTTATTAAGTAGAAAATTTTTATTTAAAATCCCATAGATCTATTTTTAAAGATTAAGTAAACTAAAAAATCCTATTAGAAATTCCTTTATTTTCCAATATAACTTGATGATTATCCTTCTGCATTTTTTCATAAACTTCATTTTTAG